>CEUJ01070406.1_pt1 | contig 57504 bp, 64 predicted proteins | sample 361531 | NCBI WGS metagenome assembly CEUJ01 (sample SAMEA2622842, study PRJEB7988) | marine metagenome | biome: marine biome (ENVO:00000447); feature: marine epipelagic mixed layer (ENVO:xxxxxxxxx); material: "saline water (ENVO:00002010), including plankton (ENVO:xxxxxxxx)" | depth 140 m | reverse complement strand
AGATGGAGATGGAGAACCTCTGTTCGAGGGGCCAACCCATCCACTCAGGCGTGTGGTCACTTTGCCATTTTTCCTTTTCTTTTTTTCATTGATTACGCTTCCAATTTCTGTGATAAATACCATTATCTCGATATCTAACAAAGATTGGGAAATCTTGTTTGAGGCGTCTATTAGCATCTCGTTGTTTATTTTTCTTTGCTACTACCTGATCAGGCGCAATACCGACCTAATCAATGCTGATGATGATGTTGATGTGAGCCTTGATGATTTGGAGGAGAGGTTGAGGCTCTTGTGCGAAAGATACGCAACGATGAATTAATCCACCTCCCATAGATATAAACAAAAGGATCGTGTAATTATGAAGGTCAGCGCATTCAATGTGCTCTTACTCATATTCCTCGCTACCTTCTCAGGGTGCACTGGCTCTGAAGAAGGCTCGGTGGAGGAAGAGGCTTACACTGGCGAGTTCAAGATCCTTGCATTGCATGGGGGAGGGGACAGTCCAGAGGGCCTAATGGGCCAGCCTGGAATGCAGGACCTGATGTCCGACCTGCCGGAGTTCGAGTTCTTCTTCGCAGATGCTCCTAACCACGACAGCATGTGTGATCAATGCTGGTACGCTGATCCCCCGGGGGGGAAGGGAGAGCCTAATGAGGATAGGAACTGGGCAGACCTATCAATTAACTATCTAGACGGAATAGTGGAGGAGCATGGCCCCTTCTACGGCATCCTTGGCTATTCACAAGGGTGCCCAATGGCGACTATCTATATCGCCAACTCCAACACATCCTTCGAGAAAGCTTTCCTTTTCAACGGATACCTGCCAACGACCCACGCCGGGCTCAACGACACCATCAACGAAGTGGCCCCGATGGATGTAGATGCGCTTATTTTCGGCGGTGCCAATGACGTCTTCGTATTCGGAGTAGAAGAACTCGCGGGCGTTTATAAAGAGCCGACGATAGTAATCAGCAGCACTGCGGATCACTATTTGCCATTTTCAGACGATGAGGCATATGGGGACGTGCTTGCATTTTTCAGAGAGGGAACAAATAGAGATGTTTGAGTTGTCGCCATTATGCCACATATGGTGCATCAAGATTCAATAAATAAGGCTCCCTTTGTAATAATACATGGGTGGTCAGGAGGGTGATCGCGCCCGGGATCCTAATTTGCCGGGATCCCAGATGATTGCGTTCACTTTTTTTATGGTCGTCTTTTATCTGGGTACCCTTCTTTTCATAATTGTGCTCGCGTTCGTTTTGGCTGACGCTGTGGATGATGCCAGGGCGGATTTGGACGCGAGGGAATGGACCCCGGTGAGTGGGACAATCATCGCCAGCGGAGTGGACTCGTATCGCGAAGATGATGGGGAAGGAGGTACCAAAACCACCTACTGCCTAAGGATCGAATATGAGTATGGTTATGAGAATGAGACGTACAGTGGCGACATGATCAGTCATTCACTGCATAGTAGCACGTATGATGCAGCACACTGTGACTCCAATCCCAACGCGGACGACGACTACCCCCCGGGGGAATCGATTACCGTTTACGTGGACCCCAATGACCCAAATCGGGCCGTCCTCCTTACTGGCTGGTCTGGACTTGATGTTGGTTTGGGAGAATTAATTCTCTATCCACTCATTATCATAATACCATTGGTGTGGATCAGAATACTCGCAAGCATAACACGGGCCTACTTGGATTCAGTGATAGCATTGATACGACGCTGAACAGAATAGTAAAGCAAGCAAGTGAAGAGGATCATGCATCCGTACAGATAGTGTGTAGTTTTGCAATCGGCAATGACTAGTTCAGAACCAAGCAATTTTTTCAGTCAAACTTCCGCACAATCCCAACCCCTATGGCGTCGGCTATCTCGTCGGCGACACCAGTGCTGGCTATCCCTCGTAAGGTCCCAATGTTTGTTCCATAAAATCCTATTAGCTTGGCGGAATAGGAGATAGATGCTCCACCCTCATCGTCTTTGGAAACCACTTCTTCTAATTCTATGCTAGTTATCCCCTCTAATGGGTGCCTTTCGGTGAAACTGGATGATTTGGATATCAGGCTTCCTGGCAACACTGCTTGTACGTATTCGTCGGTAATTACAAATTTTATCGGATTTTTTATGAGTAGAGTTATCCAAACCGACGACGTCAACGCTCCGATGATGATAAAGGCCAAAATTATCGCGCCTTCTATCAATAGCCCGTACTTGTAGGAGGTGAATAGGAAGGGTTCTATCGACTGGGTTATTCCGAGTATGATCAACATAATACTGCCAACAACCCCCTGGCCTAGGAAGAAGGCAATAATCCAGTAAAAACCATTACCGTTTGAAATTTCCTTACTTGTCATAGTTATTCACGAGAGTATTACAGAGGTGCTGGGTTTGTATTTTTTCCCTGCACTGGGGCCACGTTGAGTAGGGGGTCAGCGTACTCATTTTCCGTTGAGGCTTCTTGCCCACGAGAAAGCCTCCTCCTCGTTAGCCCAATCCTGTATGAGGCCCCCAACTAGTACTCCTCCGAACCCGACTATTATTCCCAATGAGGCAAAAGATATGATTGAAGAAGCAAGAAACCCAGGGGACATGTATTCAAAAAGACCCTCCCTCCTAAGGAAGAGCCGTCGAACAGGACCTGAGAGATCACCCTCGGGAGCCTCCTTGGGCCTGCTTGGACCGACGAGTGGATCTGGTATCTCGCTCTCTAGTTCCCTCCACCATTCTTCCTGTTTTTCCACGCCACTTGGTGATTGATATGTCACTTAAATTTTGATACGGCATATACTGATAACATATTGCTCACCAGAATTTGGAATAAGTGAAAATCATTATTTGTGATGGTGATAATGTCAACCAAAGAGGCGCAGTGATGAATCCAATTGACAAGATATTTTGGACGTTAACTATCTCCCAACTTCTCTTTTATTTCTTCTGGGCCATGGCAAAGGACATCGCGAAATCAGATCGAGATGACGAAGACCTCACTAATGACATGCCATGCAAAGTCTTCGGCTGCCGTAGAACTGCTTTGTTTGAATCTGAATTCTGTTTGAATCACATGAGATATCACAACAATCCCGGGCTCCAATACGAGGAGTACCCAGAAGTGGGCCAGCTAACCATTAATTCACAAAGCGTAGATCCTGTTGTGAGAAGCGAATCAAAGAACCCCCCACTATGGTGGGACATAATCAGCGAGTGATTCGTATGGAAAACACTGTAATTGCAAGTGCAGGCAAGCCAACAATATCAAAATCAAATAGACCATGAACATCGATGATGTGATGCTATGACGGAGGACGAGAAGTTGTTAATCTGGTTGACATTTATCCCGCTGATTGTCGTGGGGTTGGCCTTCATTATTGGCAGCATATTCGGAATAGGCGTCTGATACAAACAGAATTATCCGAGCTGATTTGAAACCCCTCTGCCCCATGCCCGAAAATCATTAATACAGACGTCAGGAATCCTGCATCGTGAGTGATCCTGAGTTTCATGACGCAATACAGAGGGTCGAGCAGGCATACACTAGGATAGACAACGAAACTGTCAGGAAGGTCTACGCTTACTACAAACAGGCAACCGTGGGAGATGTCTCGGGAAAGAGGCCCAGTCCCCTGAGGTTCAGAGATCGCATCAAATTCGACTCTTGGTCATCCGTCTCGGGGATGAGCAAGGAAGAAGCAAGGGCGGCTTACATCGATTTGGCGGGTAACCTCGACTTGAATGCCACGGAAATTTCCTGTGAAGCCAGAGAGGCGAGTGCCAGTTCTGAGTTGGGCGTGAGTGGAGAAAAGTGACTCCCTCGGCACCTTGAAGTGCCGAGTTGGAATCAAGACCATCATGGAACATGCATTGGCCATGCAGATAACGGGGGCTGTTTTAGTCCTGGTAGCAGCAATGAAGAATAGGGATCCAATTGGGTTCAATAAACAGATTTTTGGCGACGCTGAGGGTGTTGGAGGGGGTCCAGCGGCTTCGATGAGGATGCTCATCGGAGGTGGATTCGGAGGAATAGGAGCGATAAATCTCTATTGCAGCTTCACCGTGGAAGACTCCGCAGCCACGGAAGCAATCCTTGTCGGAACGGCAATTGGGCTCTCACTTGTTTTCGCTACGATCCTAGGGGCAAAGATCAGGGGATTCCTGGACCACATACCCGCTCCTCCCATGGTGATTTTCCCTGGATTGATCCTCTTGTGCATTTACTCGGCATTGGGCTGACTACACTCAATAAGACATTGCCTCAGGCTGATGATAATTGATAAGGAGAAACCGATTAGTGGTGATGTCAATGGGTGCCATCTCATCAATCTTCTTCGGCCCGGGTAATGGGGATGTGGGGCGCTTGAAGGAGAAGTACGGACAATCCCCCTCACAGTTCATTGAACTATCGAACGGCAATAGCATTCATTTTAGGGACGAGGGAGACTCAAAGGCGCCAACCATCGTTCTCGTCCATGGGCATTCTGAGGACCTGCACACATGGCACCAATTCGTGGAACATCTGGCCGACAACTTCAGGGTGATAAGATTCGATCTACGCAGACACGGTTTGACTGGCCCATCAATGGATGATGAATACGGCCTCGATCATTACGTCTCAGATTTGTCTGAATTGATAGAGCTTCTCGGAGTCAGTAGCGTAGTTTTGATAGGACACTCTATGGGAGGTAGAATTTCCATCAAGTACACGCTGGCAAACCAAGACAGGGTCAAAGGACTGGTACTGATAGCGGCAAGTGGGGCCCCTCCTGGCCAAAAGCGTTCTCGGCCTTTGGCACTGAGGATGATGGGAAGTCGAATTGGGCGGTTTCTAATAAAACGAATTTGGTCAAGGAACATGGCAAGAAAATCACTCGAGGATATGGTTTTTGATAAGTCGTCGATTTCCAACCAGGAGATAGACAGGATGTGGGATCTCTCAAGGTACCCAGGAAACATGGACGCGATGTTCCGGGAGTTTACAGACTCATGGGAGGATTTCAACCCCGCGGAGGTTCGAGCAATTGCCACAGACACGCTTTTGATTTGGGGGGAGGAAGACACCGTATGTCCATTGAGCATGGGCGTATGGTATGATTCCCTCATCCCAAACGCGACGCTTGTCCGATTGCCGAAAGTAGGCCACAACCCACAGTTCGAGTGCCCGGGAAAGTGTTTGGAAGAAATTTCGTCTTGGATGGCACGCTAGCGAGATTCACTCGGAAGAATGACTCTTCTCGAGTTCAGTGTCCCCAAATCCATCTGGTACGCCCCATTTATTGATGTAGAAGGCGATGGGGATGGCGCCATTCCCCCTATCTACGGCATAATTCGGCTCGTATATCTCTTCAACGATCGGTGCAGGCCCATCGTACGTCAAGTACCAATCCTCTGAGACGTCGGGGCCACTTTCGGTGCCGTCCGGTCCGATCCAATTGTTCTTCGAGGACAATCTCCTGTTGCGATTCCCGTCATTCCCGTCAATCGTTTTACTCTCCTTCGAACCACTGAAAAAATACGCAAAAATTCTCTTCATTGGGAGGACTATTGGCAGGGGGTATACATACTCTTGGGCTTCGATAAGAGGCTCTAGGATCCCAATTGGTTAGGAATTAAGCCCCTTGATACAATCCCATGCAACCCAATGAAAATTGGCCATCCATTTCTCCTATTCTTTTGTGAGCGAGAGAATTTCGCCTGCCCTCTCAAACACCTGCTTCTCTATCCTTGACAGTCTCGTGACCGTTTCGTTCCGTGAGGGACCTGCCTCCTTGAAGATGGGGACCATGGAGGTCCAGACCCCATCCCCCTTGATCCGTGACCAAAATGCTGCTATGATGTGCAGTGCAATTAGGAGGTAACTGAGATCCGCGGAGAATTCATGCACAAGGAGTGCGGAGCTCTGCATCTTTCCCTCGACGACCCCTAGGGAAAACAGGCCTGCGATGGCCAAGCCAGACAATGGTAGAAGAATCAAACACAGATACATGGAGACGTGTATAGATCTAGCGAGGAGTGTGTGGGCCATTGGTATTGGTTCGTTTGCACCTATGAATGTCCCAAACTTTCTCATGTATGAGTATCTTAGTAGAACGACCAGAAGGAAAACACTTGCGAACGCTACTTCGAATACAAGCAAGCCCTTGTCCTCTAGCTGGGAGATGTCATCTAACTGCTTGAATATCCCATATGCATAGAGAATAATGAAGCACCAATGGAAAGTCTTGCCGAGAAGAGTGTGCGAAGAGGTAACCCGTTGGTCGTACATCATATCCGTTTCCACCACTCTTCCCGAGGCGCCCTCGCCCCTTCGTCCGCGGCATCCTCCAAGTTCCACCACTTTTCCCCTGTTGCCTCCATAGGCCCTCTTCCCCCATTATCACCTTCCAAGGATGAGATTGGCCAATCCTGCAGGATTTGACCATTTGAACGGCCATCTCCTGAGGTCTGATCCTTCGGCCAATGGAAAAAGAAAAAATAGACTTGGAGCGGCAACCAAATGAAGAGAATAGGTGGGAAGATAAACCCCAAGCCTACCCATACATAGAGGTAATGATCTGAAAAGTATTTACTAATGTCAGTGGATGAATCGCTCATTCTCCTATCCAACTCCTCCGTGAATAACTAACGAATCACCTCCTTCTTGATATCTGCGCTGAATTGTGCAGTCCATTGACAGGGGAATTACGACTGCCAGTGCCGGCAAAACGCTAATGCTTCATAATGATAAATAACATTCATGCACCACTGCAAGAACAGTGACAATTATGCTTTCCATGTCCTTAGGTTAGGGAAAATTGACTACTGCATCGGATGTCTTGCCAATACAGTCTTTCTCTCGTTCCTACTGCCATTACACATCTCGGTCATCACAAGCGAACTGAATCCACTCCTCTGGACCCTCATTCTGGGGTATGCCGCCTTCCAATTTTGGAAAGTTGGAGCCTCTATGCTTTGGGGGGGAAATCCTGAATCATTGACCTCGACCTTATTCACAGTAATTTACTTGATAACCGTGCATTGGGTTATCATGTTTGGACAGATCAGGATTGAGATTCCAGAGCTGACACTCCTCCTTGCGATTTTGGCTTTCAGCTTACCTCAAGTCACCATCTATGTGTGGAAAATAGCGGCTTCGCAGGAGTTCAAATTTCCTCGCTCAAAGTTGTTGATCAGGATCTGCTTCATTCACGGATACCTTTTCGCCTTGCTTTACACTCGACAGGATCCTGTTGTGGGGATAGTGGTAATCCTCGCTACGGCTGGAATATTTGTGTTGTTGCGAGCATGGGCAATTGGGGAAGTCAATAGGAACTCCGTCTCATATGTGGAACCGGTACCCGGAAATTTCGATGAGGACGTCTCAACATCCACTAGGTCGTTTAGCAATGGTGTATTTCGTGCACCTATCGCGATGCTATTGGCAAAACCCGAGAACTCAAAAACGGACTGTTGCATAGATTTTTTCTGCTGTTCTGAAATCTGTTGTTCTTGTCTTTGTGCATTGGGAAGCTAGAACCCGTCATGCTCCCTCCCACTCCCTCTAGGAAGGGGATATGATCTACATGTCCGGATTACAGAATCTTTAGCCATGAAAAATGTAAAAATAGCATATTATTAGAGATATAAAAAAAAATAATAAAAGATCCTAGCCCGGACATTTGCTGGAAGCATCTAGATTTTGGTGGGCGGGACGTAAAATGGCCAACAGAGTTATCGTCTGCAAGGGATGCTGTTGTGGCAATGTGGATAGGGGCCACGACGAGGTGCCTGTAGAATTCCTCGAGAAGGTATGGGCTGAAAGGAATCTGGAAAGAGAGGCAAAACTCACGATTTCCGGATGCCTGGGAACGTGTGAAATGCGAAACGTAGTCCTGTTGCGCACCGAAGGTGGCCGAACCTGGCTGGGGGGCCTGAGTGAGAAAGTGGAATACGAGGCAATTGTGGAATGGGCCAGCAATAGTGCCAACAGAGAGGGGGCTGCGAATCTTCCTGCCGTTTTGGAGAAACTGGAATTTGAGGGAAATCAGCAATTATCTTTGATTGACATCCTCCCAGAAAATCCCTGACCAATCACCTGATCGCCGTTTCTGTGATCGACGACGCTAGCCGAGACTCGCTCGGGAGAAGCCATTACGTGACGACTGACATTTCAATCCTGTGAACCAGCTTTGTGGGACGGAATCGCATCGTGCGAAATGTGTTGGCCTGACATTTGCAATTTGTCCCTTAATCACCACCTTCCACGGCCCGAATTAAGCTGCCCATCTCCAAGGTATGACAACCATGACGTTCATAAGAACGAACCCTTGGAAAAAGAAAGAGGTCATACAATGGTCAGTATCGAGGAGGTCGACCAAGCCCAAAGGGCATGGGGGGACGGCATCGTCAAAATCGCTAAGGCTCATCGCGACGGAGGGGACTACATTGGGTTGGCAGAAAACCACATTAGGACGCTCTACGCCTATGGCCAAGGGGAGGTTTTGTTCAAACCTACGCTCGCATCAATTAAACAATTCCGTAGTACCCCTGAGACAGCACTGTCATACTTTGTTGCCTCGAATGGTGCTTGCCCTGAAGACAAGGGTTTCGCGATCAAGGGCTGGACCAAGGTGAGGTTCGAGAATAGTGGAGTAGTCACGCACCAAACGGGCGCGCTTGCTATGGGAAACTACTACTTCACCGGGTCGGATGGCTCTGAGACTAAGGTTGAGTATTCATTCGGTTACATCCCAGATGAAAATGGCAAATTAAGAATCCAACTGCACCACTCATCGATGCCGGCTGGAGAGTAGGCATTGGATGGGAATCAAGAGCTGGTTCCGACCGGACTTACCGCCGACCAATAGAAGATTTGCGGGAATGGAAGAAATTGGATGGCGTATTTCCTGTTTCTCCAGCGAATGCACGGGTAGAAATAATCCAATGAATCAAAATTTACTCTGTGGAGGCGGGGAGAAGTACAATATCATCAGCGGTGCTATCCGCTAGTCGCGTCCACATCCTGGGCGCGGGCCTGAATCCTGAAGCACCTGCTAATAGTGCAGTGCATGATATCTCTGAGATGGGTTGGATCCCAGTCCCTATTCACCCGCGGGATGCAGGGGGCAGCATTGGTGGATATCCAATCAGGCCCATGATCGAGCATGGGATAAAACCCGAAATAATCGTTCTTTTTCTAGCCCCATTGAGAGCCAGAGATGCTGTGAGAAAATTGCTATTGACCAATCAAGGCACCCCACCCTTGATTTGGTTCCAAAACGGGGCTGAGGACGAAATGTCCGAGAATTGGCTCCATGATGCGGGCTGGCATTTCGTAAAACTTGATTGCATAGTTAGATTCATGCAAAGGAACGGCATGACTAGGGAGCCAATTCAGAGCCCCTGGTTCAGACAGGTCCGGGATGAGGACAACACCGGATGCTCCACATGGACTGTTCATGAATACCGGGAAGGGTGCGCTCCACCAGAGTCCAAACTTGAGTGGGTTGGAGATTTGCAGGACCTGGAGACATCAAATGCCATTGTACCGAGGTACATTAGGAGCCTCGTCGATGAGGGTGAGGCACTGGAAGCGTGCGCGAGAAGGCTGGCTCAATAGACTGGAAAGCAACCTCCTTTCGACCTAGGCGGGCAAGTGTCGAGTGGCGAATTGGTGAGCAATTCCGACCCTCTACAGAATGCTTGGCATTCGTCTAAAACACCTTTTTTTTGAAAAATCTAGTTGCATTGTTGGAGATGGATTCAAACGAAGGACGCCATCGCGGGTTGGGCGATTGGTGTAGTCTGGATATCATGCTGGCCTTCTAAGCCGGTGACACGGGTTCGAATCCTGTATCGCCCACCAGAGAGAATCCTGACATAAGTCCGGATATTTCTTGACCCTTATCCTCTACAGTCGTGCCATGGAGAGGAGGGCGATATTGGCTGAGTTGCTAGTTCTGACCCTCGTTCTGCCCTTGTCTGGCAGCCTCCTTGCGGATGGCGGAAGCATGGTGGAGGACAACTCTTCCCACATCCCCCTTGATCAAAGCAACTCCACTCCCGTTCGGACCCCAGTTGTCCCCAGTGACAAGCAATGGTGGGAGAGGACCTCGCTTGATGCCAACCGGAATGGGATTCATGACTCCTTGGAGTCCGAGGACCCGCTTCAATGGGTGGGCCTATCCTATTCTCGGGACGTCGGGTCTAGCGATTTGCTCTCACTGATGTCACTTGGGTTGGTGCCTCGTGTACATGCCCCTGCAGTCAACGCACTTCTGCTGGGGCAGGTCGAAACGGATCTGTTGCACCAATTGTCTGTATTGGAGGGCGTGGTAATGGTCGAGGAGTACGGGAGGCTGGAGTTCTTCGGCGACATACAGACCCCTGCGACCAAGGCAAGCTCATCAGACATTTATCCAGCCGGCGCATGGGATCTAGGCGTCACAGGAAGTGGAGTGAATATCGCCCTGACTGACACGGGGGTTGACAGCGAGCATCCAGGCCTTTTGGGCAAGCACGTCGCAGGCTATGACGCAGTTTGTTTCGTCCATTCAGACCCGATGTGCATACTCGCGGGTGGAAGGCAAACCGACGGGTCCTTTGATCCCGACGATGGCAACCAGCATGGCACCGCCTGTATGGGAATGGCAGCGGCAACGGGAATTGGCCCCGATGGTGAGCAGACTGGATTTTACGGATCAGCGCCCAACGCGACACTCATCGACGTCAGGATTGGAACCGACGTAGGTGCAGGCCCATTCGAGAATTACCTCTTGGAGCAGGAGTTCTACGAGTCAGCAATGAATGGCCTTCAATGGATAATTGACAACAAGGACACGCCATGGCAGGGAGTGGATGAAACCCTCTATGGAATTGACATAATCTCCCTCTCATGGGGCATCACAAGCCATGAGGGGGGCGGCAGCGATGGACAGGACATGCACAGCAGAATACTCGATGAGGCCACCTTGGCCGGTGTCACAGTCAGCGTTGCGGCAGGCAACGACGGACCAGACAATGACGGATTCTCGGGCATGGGGTCAAGCAGCCTCTCGATAACAGTGGGATCTACCGACGACCAGAACACCATAGAAAGGTCGGACGATACCATTGCGGGATACTCCAGCCGAGGGCCTAGAAGAGACAACGGTGACAATAATCCAGTGAATGAGTTGAAGCCAGATGTCACCGCACCAGGCTCGAACATCATCCAAGCAGAGGGTTGTGTCTCGAGCGGAGGTTGCAACAACAACATTCCCGGGCAGGATGCCTCATCGAACAGCTACACTGGGAGGGGGTCAGGGACGTCATATGCCACGCCTGCTGTGACTGGCGTCATTGCCCTCATGATCGAGGCCAATCCATCATTGGACCCACTAATCATCAGAGAGATCCTTAAGAAAACCGCGGAGAGGCGCGGTGAACCAACATTTCCGGAGATAGACCCCTATTGGAACAGGGATTTCGGATGGGGGATGGTGGATGCCAGAAAGGCAGTTGAAATGGCATTCCACATGGCCAACTCGTCGGATTACGGCATGATCGACTGGACCAAACAGGCACATCTGTTGAATTCCACTGAATACGGGGGCGAGATCGTGCTCAAAGGGCACTCATGGGCCATCGAAGGCCAGGTAAGCCGAGTCGAATACAGGATCGGTTATGGGGATTGGAAGGAAGTCGACTACGAAAGAGACAATATCGGGGGCAGTGCTCTAACCCCATTCAACTGGTCACTCATCATCGACAATGGGAGAATCGGGCCCGGAGCTCATGACATTGAGATCAGGGCAGTTGGGGATTCGGGATCGTCAATCCCCATCGTGATGACCGTTGAAGGCTCAATTTCCGAAGAGGGCGAATCAAAGATCGCCTTTGCGATTTCCATACTCGCAGCGACCTTATTGGCGTCAATGGCCATAATCACGCTATTCAGATCGAGGAGGGGCGGCATGGACCCCGAAGAGTCAGTAATGATGGCAGAGATAGTGGACCAGCCTCTCCACTGAATCAGGCCCATAGCCCCCGTATTTGCCCTGGGAATCAAAGAAGTGAACTTGTTTTGGGCGTCATGAATACCTAACTTGTATACGCTGGGCCCTCCCGAGGCAATATGAGGAGGCACTTGATGGGACTTATACCGATTATTTTTGGAGCATCCTTTGTACTAGTTGGGTTCAGACATTTCCAAGACCCTGCGTGGTTCGAGCCCATAGTACCGAAGGAACTTGGAAACCCGAGATTTTGGGTCTACCTGAGTGGCCTTTTCGAGATCATTCTGGGGATCGGCATTATCCTTCCTTACTACAGGCCCGAGGCATCAATACTAATCGCGATGATGCTGGTCGTGCTTTACTGGGCGAATCTGAACATGTGGGTCAATGATATCCCCATAGGGGGCTCAACACTGTCGACCAACGGACACATCCTTCGAGCCCTTGCTCAGGCATTCTTGATATGCATGGCCCTGTGGATAGGAGATTGGCTGCCATCGAAACAATAGACAGAGACTCGGTTGCCAGTCAGACTCTCCTAAGCGTAGTCAGCATACCCCCCACTTCGGACCATATATGAGGCCAATGCTCTTCGTAGTAGCGTGATTGACAATCTCGCGATCTTGCTGTCGGCAGGATTCTTACTTCTCTTCACCTTCGTTGTTTACCTCAGGAGAGCACACCCAGAGCCGCACATGGATTGGGAAGATCTGGACTTGACATCAATCATAGTTCCAGATGGATTTCACTGGGGCGTCGCAACTGCAGCACATCAGATCGAGGGTGACCTGAGGAACAACTGGACCACGTTTGAGACATCCAGCGGTATGGAGCAGAGTGGCCAAGCATGCGATCATTGGAATCTATGGAAGCAGGACTTTCAGTTGATCTCAGACCTCGGTCTCACCACTTATCGGTTCTCGATCGAATGGAGTAGGTTAGAGCCCGAACAAGGGGTTTGGGAAGAGGAGCCACTTCACGAATACTCCAGAATGGTGGACGACCTTTTATCCAAGGGGATAAGACCGATGATTACGCTCCATCATTTCTCCCACCCTGATTGGTGGGAAGAGAAGGGAGGGTTCTCCAAGGCAGAGAACATACCCGAATTCGTAAATTACTGCGAGAAGGTGCACAAAGCTCTCTCTGACAGGGTGAGTATGTGGTGCACAATAAATGAGCCAGTAGTCTTCTCCTCGATGGGGTACGCCCTCGGACAGTTCCCACCGGGAAAACGGTCAATCAGGCTCTGCATTTCCGTGATGAAGAACATGATGAGAGCCCATGCCAGAGTATACAACCTGTTGAAGTCGAAAAATCCAGAATCTTCGATTGGAATGGCCAAGAATGTGACTTTGTTCGATCCAACCAATCGATGGAGCCCAATTGATTGGGCGGCAAGCAGACTGTTGGATTGGATTTGGAATGGTGCTTGGAAGAGGGCCATCCTGAAGGGCAGGATGTTCGGCTCGAGGATTGAGGGTGCGAGGTCTTCCTTGGATTTCATTGGATTGAATTATTACACCCATTTCATCACTGGACTCTTCGTTCCCACGGCTACCAAGGATCTGAATTTCCAGAGAAGAGAGCATGAGATTGAGACCGATTTCGGGTATCCGATGTACGCCGAGGGATTTAGGAGGGCAATAGAATATGCATCTGGTTTCGACGTCCCGATCGAGGTTACGGAGAATGGCGTGGCAGACGCCTCCGATTCCCTTAGGCCTGAACATCTCATGAGACACATCTGGATACTATCCGAGGCGATAAAGGATGGACATGATGTCAAGTCGTTTCATTACTGGTCTCTGATGGACAACTTCGAATGGGCCGAGGGATACTCGATGCGCTTCGGGCTTTATGAGGTCGATTATGAGAGCCAAACTCGATCTCTGAGGCAAAGTGGAGAGATATACAGGGATTTGATCAAATCCCAACTGAAAAGGTAATCAGACCCCCGATTCTATTCAACTTTCTATGGGCCACAGCACCAATCTAATTTCATGGGGCGCGGTGGGACTTTCATCGTCATTTCCTAAGCCTGCAACCGGACGAACACTGCTGCTGGCGGGAAAGAGAAACTACACGCATGCCGTTGCTTTCGAAATGATCTGTGATGAGATTTGCTCTGGCAGAATTGTCCACTGGATAGACGGGGGAATGGCTCTCGACCCCTCTCGCCTGATACCCTTGCTCTCCAAGAGGGGGAGATCCCCAGAGAAACTCCGACTATTGCAAGGATGCCGGGCTTTCACAGCGCATCAGATGGTGGATCTAGTCAGACGTGCAAAGGAGGACATCAGATCCAACGCGCAAGAATCGGAAATCAGGCTGGTGCTCATAACGGATCTCATCGGCATGTTCGGAGATATGCAGGTCAGGAGGGCAGAAGGCATCTCTATGCTTTCAGAGTCTCTTGAGAGAATCAAGTCCTTGGCTCAGAGCCGGAATGTCCTGGTTGTGATGACAATGCCCGAGCCTAGGGCCAATGACGTTCAAAGGGGCCTTCCTGCCAGAATGAACGAGTGTGCTGACGACAAGGTTTCCATTGCGTCTTATGATGGAACAAACATCGTCGCAACGCATCACAACCTTCAGATCTCAGCAAACCCGATTCAATCTCTAGCTGCAAGCGTCTCATTGAGAGATTTCTACGCCTCAGACCATTCATCCAGAGTCGTTTGTATGCGCCCTCCACTGGATAGCGTGTCTTCAGATACGCCGAACGGAGAGAGGATGGAGCAAGACGCCCGACGAGCCAGCGCTTCATAGAAGTGGAAGTCGCCCCTTATCCCCTTGAGTAGTTCTGGATTAGAATTGACCTCCGACTCCAGCCTGACTCTCTCTGATGGCATAGATCGCCTCTTATTCACAACGACGAAGCCAATCTTCCTTCCTGGGAGGTTCTCCTGTCCCATCAAATGCCCCCTCATCAGTGCTGAGAAAGTGAGGTTTTGCACTTTGTAGTCGGCAACAATCTTCTTCACTCTTCTTCTTACCACCAAGTCGCCAAGCGGAACTTCTCCCTTTTTCATCTCATCTAGGTTTCTCAGATACGCTCTGATCGAGTTGGCTAGAGCCTCCTCTGGAGAATCAGATTTCACATGTTCCAAGATTTCTTCCTGAATCCTGCGTACCCATCTGCATGTCGAGTGCTGCCTGATCTCGATGCCCCTTATCTTCCAGCCATTTTCACCATGAGCGAAGTACTTCGTCAGAGATGACACGCCTGTGGTTTTGTTTGGTATGAATGCAATCCAGCTATACAGGTCTTCCATCTCTATTGGTATCCCACTCATGATCTCTATTCTTTGCATGAGCCTAGTTATGGAATCGCGCTGATCTTCCCTCCCCCTCCCCCTACTGTCAATTAGCCAGATTGAGTCAACTATGGCATGTAGGCAACTCCACCCCTCTTCTTCTGCAAGGTCCTTCGCACCCAGTAGAATTTCTCTGGACCAAGCACATATGGCCTCATGACACTCTATTCTTCCGAACCTTGCATTCCTGTAGCCCGTATATCCGAAACAAGTCACTAGTAGCCATTTGAGAACATTCTGCCGCTTATCCCATTTGTCGCCCTTGAACTTGACTAAGGCTTTCAGCTCCATCCTCCTGATGATTATGGGCGCAACCACTCTCCCGAGGAAACCACGCACTCTTCCGCATGCATGCCCCCCAATTTCAGGCACGGCCAGTCCCTCGACGCGATCTGAAAACATTCCATCTCTAACTTTCTGATCGGCATCTTCCGGATCAAGAGGTAGCAACTTGTTCCCGATTATTGGCCCATTCGTGTCACAACAGGCACAGTTCATGGTCTCAGGACTTATGTTCCTTGTCGCGATTATGCTCGGGAACAGACTAGTGAAATCTAACTCGAAGACATCTCTGTGGACTCCCGGGACAGGATCAAGATACAAACCTCCTCTGTCTGCCAGCAACAAATCCTTTCCATTTTTGACATCCTCTGCCCTGTTTTTCTTCCACGGCACAAGAACCCCATCCTCCATCGACTGCCTGATCTGTATGGCTGAGATCGCAGACCCGGGAGAAAGCCTAGATAGGTCCTGCAAGGGTATGCCAGACATTCTTGAAACTTCAATCAGCCCTTCTATCCCTCCCTCTTTGGCAATGAATGAATGCCCGAAGTCGACATGCGCCCTCCCTTCTATGGCGTGATATGCTTCTGATCTTAGCAATTCTCCGTAGCTCCAGTTAGTCACAGCTCCTCTCCGTCTATCCACCTTGCCGCCCCCTCTGCCGAATCGAAGGTCGATATTCTCAGAGAGCGCTCCGGACAACAATGCAGGGAAATCTATGCTATCGCCCTTATCGGTCACTAAGATGTCAGGATCTATTCGAACTATGTGTTCGCTTATGCTTTGTATGAATTCAACGGAGTCGCTGAAATCTTTGCTAGACACGCGAATCGCCCGCTCTTCTGACTTCGAATGGCCATCTCCTAGATCCTTGATTTCCACCCATTCTATGGATCCTGATGCAGATCTCTTGCCGAGAGGGTCTCTGCAATCAACCAGCAAGGACGCCTTTCTGAGGGGGGGAAGATCTTGGCTATCCATGCTGTCGCTGCCTAGGGCACAAATCTTACCGCCGTCTATCAGGACCCTGCTGAATGGTCTGACTCCCATATCATGCAGGAATCTCTGTGCAGGCCTAGGGTCGACTGAGAAGATCTCAAAGTCTTTCCAAGAACCTATTGACAGGATTGAATTAGCAATCTTTCCTATGCTCTTCGCCCTTCCAACTCTGATGGCGAGAACCTCCCTCAAAGCGGATGAGCCATGCTCAATGTAGTGAGATTCCCTACGGGTGGTCAAGCCCCCATGCATGTATCTGTATGAAGGCCTGGAAAGCATTTCTTCCAGGAACTTTAGATTCTCATCGCTGGAGTACACATGGACGGTCGCCGACCAATCGAGTAGGTGCCGTGTTGCGGACCCGTCACTATGTTTTACCCACACTGTCATTCTATCTGACATGCGGTCTGGATATGCGTCCAATATCCAACCTTCAGCCATTTTCCGAGAGCTCCTTTTCGACCTTGGACAGCCGCGCTTCCAAGTCAATGAGCATCGACAGCAATGCTGGCTCGAATTCATCGGAAGCGGGCATCATTCCACATGCTGAAGACCTACTCCTCACCGAATGAAGGAGGCAATCGAAAGCAATCCTGTCGTCCAGCCTCAATACTCGCCTGAAGCCTGACCATGCCGCAATCCGCCTCTCGATGCGATCTCTCCAAGTCGCTACCGTCCTGCCCATGGCGCCTAGGATGAACCACACTTGGTATGAAAAGAACTCAATGGGGCTGAGTGTGAATGTGAAAGTAAACAGTGGGATCATGTGCCCTTCCAGAGTCTTGCAGACGAAGGTTAAACTGATTCAGGCGTCTCAGTATGTTCGTGACGATACGAGCATGTGGCTCCTGCTTCAGCATTGAGGTATACCCCTACATGGGTTTCGAGACCGGGAGGCAGTACCACTGCAAAACATGCGGCGTAATATCCCCTCTTGTTGTGGAATTTGACACGGAAGAAGCACATCGTGCATTCATGGAGGCATCTGAGTGAGCCGTCAGAATGAGAAGTGGGAGTATAGAAGAATTGTCGGCCTTATTCGGAAGAGGGTGGATGACTCCTCTTGCAATACGAAAGAGATCATCGCCTACATGCGAAAGGAGTTCGATCATGACCCACAACCGCATGAGATGGAGAGGGCTTTGATGAGGTGCAGTAGAATACACAAAGTCGGGCTGATAGAGATCGAGGGCGAGCCAGTGTCCGTATGGGCCTCAGAGTGGGACCCTGAATTCGACGGCAAACAGGCATAGATCGAGCGAATCACGCTAGGATTGTGCCTTCTGGTAATACGGACAGCATTGTATTGACCCCCTCAAGGTGAGCCTGAGTGGTGGTTCTGGATGCCCCATTAGAACGGAAAAGGGTCTTCAGAATTTCCGATCCGCAGGCCTCCCTTGGAGACTCATCGTCCACTTTGTGAATCGAGATGTCATAGCACCCTGTGTATGTCCTGCCGAGGGAGGTGAAGTTATCTAGGTACATCTCGCCGTTGAGTGACAGTATTGAGTTCAATATCGTGGTACGAGTCACAACCGATAAGTTGCTGGGATTGTACATTATTGATGGAGTAGGGTATTCAGCGATAGGAGGCAGGGCCACTAGCCCCTCGTCCAGGAAGCAAATGTCTGCTGTATGTGACTCGCAGTCAAATTCTTCTTGGGAGCCATAGACAAATGCCACATCGTCATTCTCGGCCTGAAAGCACTCAGCGATGTTGTCTGGATAAAATTCTGATGAGTTCGATGTACCGTCGTTCAATACGAAGAACGAGGCAACAATGTCCTGCGTGGTAGAGCTCGGATCAAGATCCTCGGATTGAATGTGGCCTGTTTCTATGAGGTAAGCAGCCAACAGGGCAAGGATGCTTGTGTCATGGCCCTGAGAGCGACATATGGCCTCATTCCTCAGGAGTTCGAAGGAGTATGAATTGGAGCTTGAATCCAAGTAGGCCCCGGCAGCCATGCTATCATTCGAGACGATTGGGTAGATTTCCAGTTTGTTCCTGTCTTGATAACTTTGGAAGGTTGCCAGTACGGAGAGATCGCCTAATTTCCACGCACGCCATGAGTCTAATCCCTCAAAGTAGCCTAGATGTATGTCGCCGGAGCTCAGGTTGGCGATCAGATCCTCAACGTCATGGAAGTAGGTAATGCTTACATTCGTGTTTAATTTTTCTTCAAGGGACTCACTAAGATACGTAATACTGGGCACTTGGTGTTCGTGAAATCCATGTGCAGGCAGCCCTATTCTGACCTCATCGATGTCCAGATCTGAATGAGACTCTTCCTCTGAGAAATAACTCTGCATACCTGGTACATTGTACACTAAGGCGGAGTAGCCATTGAGGTGTTGGAGGGAATCTGTGATGATGTATGTCGGGATCGTCCCTGGATCTGATGGGTCTTTAGAAGAGGGATTGTTGGGAACAGGAGACTCCAATACAGCGGACAACAGAGCTAGAACTTCTTCGTCTAGTGAATCTGGATTAAATAAGACCGCATCACTAGGAGACCGACCGAACGTTGGCAACATCACATAATCATCCGTTCCGAGGCACCAGTCTTTCCCTCCGTTATCACCGTCAGGGCAAATCTCTTCGATTGCACTGTCGGTCAGGAAAGCGATATCCCCTTGACCTTCTGAGAGACATTTGAGGGATCCTTCACTACCATAGTAGGTTGTGCCAGGTTGGGGTATCATCGAGTCCTCTTCGAAGAAGCCCTGAATCGTGGATGAGAGGGAATCGACATCGTTGGGGTCTCCCATGACATTTGCATATCCCAGGCCAAGCAAGAAACCCATCGGCAACATAGCCCCGACTGAATCTGGCCACCCTGTGAAGCAGGGCCTCCTTCCCTCGAATAGCTCGAAAGGATCTGTGTTTTGATCTCCGTCAAGGTGAGCAACTGCGATTGGATCTGTCGATCGGACCCATGCGTGAGCGTTGTGATGAGATCTACCCTGCTGATCAACCTCTGCGGCCATCACCTGCAGTCCATACTCTTTCCAGCCCATCCATGCAGTGGCGCCATCGACCAGAGCTACGTCGATATGACCGAATCTCAATGCCTCAATCTTTGCGGCCTCAGAATCCACAGGGTAAGTACCTACGGAGAATCCCGGGGAAGACTGAAGGGTTGAAAGAAGCGGGTCATCAAAAATGCCACTTGCACTTTCCAGATTACTATCGAGGGCAAGCACGATTGGGACCATTTCTGTGTCCACATCAACTCGATCGGAGCTGCCGAGGCATCCGTTTAAGCCTGCAGAAAGAAATAGCAAGATTGCAAAATTGATCCCAATGCGGCTTTTGGGAATTGGTGCTATCATAACCATTCCAATACATTATTAGAAATAATGTTGTGTTGTTGACGAGGGGGGCCAGGGTGGTGGATACCCTGTCTGATCGCGCTAGGAGTGGTTTTGCCCCCCTCGCCAACTTTTGTGTTAAATATTCTCAAACCAGCTGTCCGATGTCATCAGAGGTGATGCCCAAAGCATTCCAAGCCGGTTGCAAGTACATTCGTACGTGCGCCTCATAATCGGCCGTCGAGTCCCCATCATTCTTCAGGTCGAAGATTTCGACGATTTTCGAGGCTCCGTAATCAGCGTAGTATCCTGGCATGCCGCTGCCTGGGAACGTTGAGGCAAATCCATTGCATATCTCCTCAGTTGTCCCTTCTGCGTAAACCATGTGCACGACAGTGTTGTAGCAAACCATCGTACCCTGATAGTCCGTCCAGACGAAGGCATCACAGGTGGAAGCAGCACTGGCTCCTATGTACGCCATGCCATGTGTCTGATTGTTGTAGCAGGCGTCTGTGTGGTCAGCGACGTAGGCCTCAATGACCCTGAAGAAGGCATGCCCCTCTGCTTGGTGCTTGTCATAGTCGGCCTTGTCGTCTGCGGCAAGGTCGTCGGTCATCTTGGATGCATACCTGACCGATGCTTGGGAGTAAACGATTACAACGTTCTTCAGGACCTCATCTCTGGCAGCTATGAGTCCATCCATGTCCTCATTCTGCATTGCGGTTAGTCCATCATTCATGGCACTTAGTGTTGCAACATTAGCCTGTGCAGTGCCGCTGCCATCGGTTGTCCCGAAGTTGCCAGCCCTCTTGTCTGCTGTGGCATATGGCCCGCAACCGTCGAAGTCAGCACCGTCATCATCTGGCCCGTGGTAGAAAGCCCATCCTTCGTCCCATGCATGTTGAGCGTCGTCTGGGCCCCAGTTGCCTGCTTCGGCCTTGATGATCGCTGCATTGAGCTCATGGATGGCATATGCAGTCATCACACCGTTCTGGATGCCCTTTTCTACAGCCTGATCCCTGACTGTGTCGGACTCTCCAGCGAACGCACCAGTCCCGTCGATTGCCGCGCTCACGAAGTCATTCCAGGAGCCGTCAGCCCCGTAGTATGCGTCATAGGCGTGGTTCTTGCCTGCGGCATCTGCGAATCCCATCAGAGTTCTGTAGCTACCATCTGACTTCTCAGCGTACTTGCCATCTTCGTAGATGGTTTTGACTCCGTCCCAGTCATAGGCGCCCGATAGATCCTTGATGTCGCAAACATCCCCCATTAGCATCCTGTGGTTATCGACATTGGAGGCGTAGGTGTATCCCCCATCCTCGCCATCAAGGTCCACATCGCTCTCATCTCCGCCGAGGCAACCTGCCATCGCGGAGGCAATCATTAGTATTGTCAAGATTAGGCTCTTAGTACTCTTACTCATTTTAGGTCAACCTAAATCGACGGACTAAAGATCTGTTTATGAATATTTAGGTCAACCTAAATTATTTTTATTGACAGTATTACAGCGCATTCCCCCCCAAAAAAGGTGGTAAAAATTTGTTATTGAGAAGAACGCCCGAGATCAAATATCAGTGGTAAAACCTACTGATTCTGGGTCAGACTAATGTTGGTGATCGAACACCACTGCCCATGGTTTCGGATACTTCCCCGATAACAATACAAAACGACCTTCAATTACTCCTGTTCATGAGGCTGTGGACATCCAGAGGGGAATTGGCCCTCTCAACAGTCAGTGATTTCGTGAACAAAAGCGCTGGCCGTCAGATTGAGCTACCAGAAATTCCAAACAGAAATCTGAAATCAGAGCTTTCTGAGATGAGGGACAATCTTTCCACCCTGCTGCGAAGGCTGGAATGAGTGTTTATTCCCAGTTAATCAACTGGGACTTCACTGAAAAGCCTCATTATTACGATCCCAACAATGACGAACGCCATTCCGATAATTGCGCTCAGATCAGGACGTTGGTCGTAGATCAAGTATGACAAAAACGCGATTGAGACGATGCCAACACCCGACCAAACAGCGTACGCAATACCAATTGGGATCTCCTCGAGGCAAAGTGAAAGGAAATAGAACGCAGACATGTATCCGACCATAACCACCGCAGACGGCAGTGGGTTGCTGAACCCTTCAGCGGGTTTCAGCGAGGCCGTAGCGATCACTTCGCAAACGATCGCTGCCATGAGGTAAGCCCAGGCGCCCATGGAAGGTCGACTTTGGCATCGCATTTAGTTGGAGTGTGTGGCGGCAATCCCTGAGGACATAGTGCGCAGGTCTTCTTTCCGTAGGAGGGAATTTATTATTTTCTTATTATTCAAACGCTAAAAATATTCAAATTATTATAATTAGTGTAAAAATATGTTCAATTGAGTAAAGAAATTTTTTTTATTTGTCAAAATAAACATAATAAGCCGAACTTCTATCAGAGTAGAACATGACACCCAAGTCAAAACTGGAGTACATTTGGCTGGATGGTTTCGAACCCACCCAGAGCCTAAGAAGCAAGACAATGATCAGAAGTAATTTCGAGGGGACCGTCGATGAGTGTCCAATGTGGTCCTTCGACGGCTCATCCACACTTCAGGCTGAGGGCGGAGACTCAGACTGCCTGCTCAAGCCAGTTTTCATATGCCCAGATCCAGATAGGCACAATGGTTACCTCGTGATGTGCGAGGTGCTAAACGCAGATGGAACTCCACACGAGACCAACGGCAGAGCCACCATTGAGGAAGACGACGACGACTTCTGGTTTGGATATGAGCAGGAGTACTTCCTGTGGGACCCAGAGACGAACCTCCCACTCGGGTTCCCGCGCGACCAAACCCCCCAGGGGCAGTTCTATTGCTCCGTTGGAGGCAAGAATGCCTTTGGAAGAGACATAATCGAGGCACATCTCGACATGTGTTTGGATGCGGGGTTGAACGTGGAGGGGATTAACGCCGAGGTGGCTGTGGGCCAATGGGAGTATCAGATTTTTGCGAAGGGAGCCAAGGAGGCCGGCGACCAGATCTGGGTCTCTAGGTATTTAGCAGAGAGGAACGCCGAGAAGTACGGGCTCTCCATCGAGTGGCACCCCAAGCCACTCGGTGCCACTGACTGGAATGGATCCGGAATGCATGTCAATTTCAGCGATGGGAAGATGCGAGACGAGGGTGGCGAGCAATTGATGAGTCAGATTTGCGAAGCCTTCGGGAAGAACATCAAAGCCCACATAGACGTCTATGGGGCCCACAACGAACAGAGGCTGACAGGCTTGCATGAGACCCAGTCCATACACGAGTTCTCATATGGGGTGTCTGACCGTGGTGCATCGATAAGGATCCCAATAGGGACTATCGAGGATGGCTGGAAGGGTCGCCTTGAGGATAGAAGGCCGGCATCCAACGGTGACCCCTATAAGATTGGGGCTGCAGTCATCAAGACGACGAAGTCTTCGTACGCCTGATATAGATAGGGCAGCTCACTGGAATAAATGCCTGAAAACCTTCAGGAAAGAGGAAGAAAAAACCCCCTCTTGCTCTTGAATGAGACGATCGATCTCTTTGAGTTTGAACCATTGCAACTCTGTCACTTCATAGGGGTCAAACACAAATGGGCCACCCGCAGTCACCTGATATGTCCAAGTGAACTCATTACCATTTTCTTTACAGGCTTCGATCTTGAAGAGTTTTTGGGGAACGGAATCTAGCCCTAGGCCTATCTCCTCCTTGGCCTCTCGGACCACACAGTCATCGTACGTCTCTCCCGAGTCGAGGTGTCCTGCAACAGAAGAGCACCATTTCCCTGGAGCCTCATCCTTTTTCATCGACCTTTTCTGCATCAACAATTCCCCCGAACTATTGAATACCAATAGATGGATGGACCTGTGTAGAAGGCCCCTATGATGAACATCTGACCTTCTTGATCTGCCAACCACCTTGTCAGATTCGTCCACAACATCTAGAAATTCATCTACGATCATGGCTGCTCCAACCTCGAAACAAGAGCCACCACCTCGTCGGCACATCCCCAGGATAGGGTGACGCCTGCACCTCCGTGCCCGTAATTATGAATCACTATCCTGTCACCGGATCTATCGACCTCAAGTCGAACCTCACTTCGAGAGGGCCTCAATCCCACGGCCTTGCCAACTATTCTGCTCCTGTCGAGTTCGGGCCAAAGCAGTGAGCACTTCTCGAGTATCTCTTTCGTGTCGCTTTCCCTAACTTCGCCATGCCAATCACCCTTCTGCGCAGTACCTCCAAGAACGGTGACGTCTCTTCTTGGTATGGTGTAAATCAGGTTCTCTGCCCGCTGATCGAACCTCCCGAAGCCTGGGTCCTGTTCAATGTAGATTATTTGCCCCCTGACTGGGACAACTTCCTCATCATCGCAAAGTTCTCTGGCCCCTAAGCCCGTGCAATTGACGACTAATTCGCCCTCAACATCTGACAAGTTCGAGATGAAACTCTCTCGGAAATCGCCACCAAGCACCAGAAACCTCTCCATCAGCCATGGAAGATAGTGTGCCATTTCTATCACCGGGGCCTCTATTTCCCAACCAGATTTGTAGCCTTCAACAACCTCATCTTGGTTGAGGGCCCTGAAGTGTGATATGCCATCGCTCCATTTTGGTGGGGCACGTGGCTTGACAAGGTATTCTACCCCCCTCCTCATGGTAATGAAACCCAGTTGAAACTCGCGCTTTAGCCTCAACAACTCATGGTACGTTTCAATTGACCATCTTGTTGTTTTCTCGACAGGCTCGGCTAAGAAAGGGTACCACCAAGCCGCAGCAATGTCCGAGACTGTGTCGGGACTGACATCCCTAGACACAATTCGTGTACGGTAGCCTGATTCAAGTAACTTAATTCCACAGCTAAGCCCAACGACTCCTGCTCCGACCACAGTGCAATTCCTGACCTCCACTTTGCAGGGTAAGCGTCATTCAGGCAAGATTCTTTCTATTAGCCAGCGTTCGCTAGTCACGAGCGTAGTATGCCAAAGGTGAGAAAACCGAAGGGCGGTTGGTTTATCCCCAAAAAAAAGAAAATCAGGAGGGGGCCGAAAGTCAAGCCCTCAGAAAAGGGGCTTCCCCCATGCCCGTCCTGCGGGCAGTGGTCAATGCAAAAAGACACAATCAGGAATGAGATTTTTTGCGGCGCATGCGGTACAATCTCCTAGCCCGGCAATTCCAATATAGATGGCCTCTTCCAAGTAATCGTCGCAGTGATGAGGATACCAGCCAGGCCGTTTGGGTCCTGAGTGATGGGCGCTCTGAGCGACGAGGTGATGAAATGAGGTGGAAGGGGCCAGATGGGAGGCTACATGTCCCCGCCCCGACGGCAGAAATAACGAAAATGACAACCGATCTGGTAATCTCTTCCCGAGGCTCGCCTTGGAGGATTTATTCCAGAATGATGGCGACGGTCTTTCCGGCCTTCTTCCTCCTCTATTCATGCTTATTGATCGTAATAGGCCTCGTAGATTGGAATCCAACAATAATCATCGCGGCCAGTCTGATTAGCATACCGCCAATACTTCTCGCACTTCGCATCACGAGACCCCCAATTATCCAACTCTGGAATGCGACTCCCGATGCAAACGGGAACACGCTACATAACAGGGGCAGTCTACCAGCATTAACAACGCCTGTGCCGACTCGAATGGAGCGTCACCTGCTCACGGACGGAACGCCCTTGGAATTCCCCTCATCTCGAGGGCCATGGGCACTATTCGCAATCTGTGTAATCATGGGAACGGCCCTGTCATTTTGGATATCTAACTCAGATGGGTCCCTCGCCCCAATACTTGCCTTTGGGCTACTCGCCATACCTCTTTGGATTTTGGGCTTCTCAATACCTGTCTTGGCATGGTGGTCAGTTGCCAGTAATAGATTGAAAATTTCTGTGAGGCGTGTAGAAGCGGAGGCTTGGTTGATCGCTGGAATGGTATCTGCATTTCCTGCATTCATGTTGAATTCACTTGTAGTTCCGGAGTTGATCCCGAATCACTGGTCCGAAATCCAGGAGTCATTTGCTGCGATAGCCATAGGGGCACCGATCATTGAGGAGATATGCAAAGCGACTGCATTGTTGATTTTCTTCCCATCCATGAGGGGCCACAGGGCAGGATTCCTAGTTGGATTTAGCATCGGACTCGGTTTCGCCCTGATAGAAAATCTACAATACATTGCAGTGGCTTTGTTCGGAGGGCCAGCAGAATTGGCTTCAACAACTCTGGTTAGAGGAGTGGGCTCGATACCGGCCCACGCACTCTGGACTGGACTCGTAGGCTCAGCAATGGGGGGCATGTTTGACGAATTGAAATTAGACAAATTGGCGGAGGAGAAACTAACTTCCACACAAATAAAAATCATTGACAAGGTCGAATCCGTTGGCTTGGATTTCGATGGAGATGGTGTGGCGGAGGGATTCAAGACCGACAGAAACTTCCTGAAGAACCTTGACTCTCAGGGTGATTGGATTATCATAGGATCCCAGCCGGTGAGCCCCCACAACATCGCCCTTTGGCCGTCGGCCCGTAGATCCGTTCAGAGATCACTTGTACTTGCAGTAGCGGGCCATTCTCTTTGGAACGGACTCTCAATCGGAGCCACTGCGCTAACCCAAAGCATGGGACTCAATAGTTCCGCATCCTTGATCATCACCCTTGGACTAATCATTGGAATGGTTGCCACAGTGATACTATTGACACTCAGGGAACTCCGATTTCACTCATTGTCTACCTGAAGGCTGCCTATGTAGTATTCACCATGGAATCATTCTTCATCATTGATGCGCTGGACCAATCGTGGAGTTCACGGAGGAGGCAATCGTCCTCATGATGCTAGGAGCACTCCTTGGTGTATGCATAATTTCCAGAGCCTTGGATGGAGCAGGACTGCTTGCAGCGTCTGCCATTGGATCGATCATAGGTTTCCTGGGACATTGGACCTGGCTCTCACTGCTCATCTTTTTTCTTCTCTCTGCATCAATCGCGACCCGGTGGAGGTATGAAGAAAAAAAGAGACTGGGCTTTGCAGAAGCTAACGACGGTTCAAGAGGATGGAAAAACGCCGTGGCAAATGGCGGGGCTCCGGCCATCGCAGTCCTACTCCATGATGCAATGGGGAGCCCTGGATGGGGGGCCATTGCATTGTCCTGCAGTGTTGCGGTAGCAATGTCAGACACACTTGCCTCCGAGATCGGGGTAATGGATTCCCGTACCAGAAGTATAGTCTCCCTCAGGGTTGTACCTACCGGTGCAAACGGGGGAATGTCCCCAACTGGGATGCTGAGTTCAGTCGTCGGATCCCTCATACTCGCGATCGCAGCACTGGGCCTGATGGCTGATGATTTCGTTTGGTCGGGACTCGGAGCAGTTGTAATCATCTCCGTCGCGGGGTGGGCCGGCTGTCAGGTTGACTCTATTCTGGGTGAGACCCTGGAGAACCGTGGCTATCTCGGTAAACACTCGGTAAATTTTCTGGCCACCTCTTTTGGGGCATTGGTGGGATACGCCTCGTTCTACGTAATTTGATGACATCTCCAGACCAAGTATTCAACTGCTCCTCCCGCGACCAACTACCATGAGCAGAAGCCCCTTGGCAATCATTGCCCTTGCGGCCGCGATGCTCCTGATTTCCTCTTCATCTGTTCTCGCACAGGAAACGAGCGGGCCGGGCGTGGATTGGGTACTGCCAGACGAACACAGGCTATTCTTGAACGGAGTGGCAGGCCAAGCGACAATAGACAGAGAGTGGCCGATGGTAACTGGAATTCCTGAGGGCGACGTTGAATTCGATAAGACCTCTTCCGTGCTACCCTCTTCGTTGTTTGACATATCCTCCAGCCCTTTGCTAGGCCCTGTAGGGATAAATGGAAACGTCACTGTGGAGTTGTTCGCATCATTATCTACAAAATCAGATGCCTGCAAATTGTCCAACATAATCCCAGGCTCCCCTCTTGGGGCTACGACAACCTTCTACGTGACATTGACGATGGGATCGTATGTCATTTTGGATCAGGAACCAACAGAGACCATAGTCATGGACGAGTCATTCGCCGCACCACACCTTTTCTCGGCCTCAGCTCAAAACGTAAACACCAGTTTGGGCCCTGGGGACACCATCGGGCTGGAGGTATCGGTAGTGCATGAGTGCGCTCAAACCGGGCATATTTACTGGGGCACCTTCGATGCTCATTCCGGAATAATCATTGAAGGAGACGTACTATCGCCAACCCTTCAACACACTGTCGATCCCAACAGAATTGTCAGGATCGAGTTGGACCCATCCTCCCCCTGGGGGGAATCAGACTATTCTGCACAGACAGTGGACGTTGTTGGGCCATACGATGATTGGTCAGACATGGTACACTCCTTCTACGATGAGGATTCCAGAGTCTCTCACTTCGAGGACCCTCATGGGACTGCGGTGGGAGAGTCTAACTCAAGCCTGAGGACTTGGAGCCTATCCGACCCACTGGAACCCGGCCGATACATGATCGATGTTTGCATACAGCTGTCCGACAGGCCGTACTCAGAGAACTGTGAGGCCTATGCCGTTTTGAAATTTAGAGTAGACGAGGATAGCGAGCCATTGATGTCCCCAGTTGTTGTTGCAGTACTTGTCCCATTCGCGATGGCTGGGGGCATATTGGCCAGCTTGAGATACTCAATGCTGCCTACGCCCGTTTATGGCGTACTTCTAGTAATGGCCATAGCTGCAGCAGGTCCAGCGTACTCCCTTGGTCCGATTGATCACGATCCCATCAGAGTAGATACCCATCCTCCTTCGTTCACTTTGCTGAGCCACTCTGGAGGCTCTATGTCCCTTGATGAAGCCCTTGACGGGAATGATGCTTTGGTGATCGGGATCTTCGTACCTGGGTCGCCAAATGCTCCGACCCAGTATAATGACTTCACTTTAGCATCCAATCTGGCTGAAAGCAAAATCGCCTTCTTACAAATTGCAACATCCCCTGACCTACTTGCAATTGATGTCGATGCCTATGCAGAATTCATCAATCAATCCTGGCCTATACTTTTGGATACCTCAACCCAATCTGCGGGGAAAAGCCTACCAAGCGGCCCCACTGACGCCGTGGTCGTACTCGATTCTAACGGATTCGTAGTTGATTGGAGCCCTAGAACCATGTCGAGTACACAGATACTCGAAACAGTTTCAGATTCGGAGAAGGCTGCTCTCGACGGCATTTTCCAACTTATCTCCATGGCATTTACCATTTCTTTTCTGCCTCTGGTTATCGTCGCCTTACCGAGGAATCGCGAGACTAGGGACCCACTAGAGGGCGAATTCCCTGGGACTGGAGCCATCATCGCCCTTCTATCATCAGCAATTGGATTCGGGATCTGGTTCGGTCCAATCACGATTTTGGTTGGCGTCCTCGGTCAGTCTGCATGGCTCCCAGTGGCTGTAATCTATGGAATAATAGTGATTTCAACTGGAATTAGAGTCTTCCTCAACGGTGAAGTAAATATCCTACAAAATATCGGGCGTCGATTACACTCGCTTTTTTCCCAATCTCTCAAGGCTTGGACGTCGGAAGATGAGACATCTGATGACCTACATCTAGGTTTATGGATCGGCATAATAGTCATGATAGCGGATCCAACTTTGGTGGTTCAAGGAGTACTATCGGGATCCAACACGAGCATCCTTGGCCCAGTATTCTCCATGCTTTTATTCATATTATTCTCCTTGATGGGTGGTATCATTGCACTTGTGGTGAGGACGGTCGTTTCTTTGAGCGGGAACCTTGGACGTATCCTTGGGCCAATGTCAATTAGGATAAGAGCAAAAACATGGGGTACTGGTTTGATATTGATCGGGATATGGTGGACCCTAAGGGATTCCCTGCTTGTCTTCTCAACCGTGCTGTGACAACCGTGACCATCATAAGCGTCCGACCACCCCATAGGTATACCCAATGGGGGTATAGTATAACCTGGTAGTACTGTGGGCTCCAGTTGCACGGGAATGACGACGTGTGGGTTTCCTGATGGATATGATGACCAACTGGAGCACCGACCCGTCGCGACCCGAGAGCACGCATCGACCGGGTGCGTGCTGAGCGGAAGAAACCCGCTAGTCTGGGTTCAAATCCCAGTGCCCCCACCATAATTTTGAGTCATTAATTGTGAATATCATGCGGTAGTTCATATCCATGAACCCTCCAGCGTTAGACCATGGCGGGCTTCTCAGACAGAGCCAAGGCCATCAAACCCACCGGAATAAGGAGGATGTTTGACTTAGCCGGAGATGACGCCATTCAGTTCGGACTTGGTGAGCCTGATTTCCAACCACCCCCTGTAGCCATCGAGGCCTTCCACCGGGCAATGGTAGAGGGCAGGAACAAATATACCTCGACTGGGGGGTTGCCTGAACTCAGAGAAAAAATTGCTGAATCATGGAAACATCTAGACGAAAACCTCGATGAAACAAGTGTCTGCATGACGATGAGTGGAACAAACGCTTTGTTGGACATTTTTCTAGCAATTGTGAACCCGGGGGACCAGGTCCTAATTCCCGAGCCCTACTTCCCGTTGTACCCGCCTGATGTACTGATATGCGGTGGCGAGGCAGTCACATACCCTTGTAGATTTGAAAAAGAATTCGTACCAGACATAGCCGACCTAGAAAAACTCGTGTCGGACAGAACCGTCGCAATTCTCTACAACTTCCCCAGCAATCCCACTGGCGCAACTGTAAACTCCAACCAACGGGACCTTTTGGTATCATTCGCGAGGAAACACGATTTGTGGATAGTGACCGACGAAGTTTATGACAAAATAGTGTATGATGAGCCTCATGTGTCGTTTTTGGGCGCTGGATACGACAAAGTAATAATGCTAAACTCCTTCTCCAAAACCTTTGCGATGACCGGTTGGAGAATCGGGTATGTACTTTCACCACATAGAGAGGCCATGGAACAAGTGACAAAAATGCAATATTACGTCACTGCATGTTCCAATGATGCGATGCAATACGCCGTTCTTGAGGCAATGGAAAAGGCCTCGAGTTATCCGGATGAGATGCGCGTTGAGTTCCAAACCAGGAGGGACCTTATCACGACAAGACTGAACCAGATGGATGGAGTCTCGTGTCACGAGCCGAAGGGGGCCTTCTACGTGTTCCCTAAATTCGACACACCGGGGCTTAACAGTGAACAGTTAGCCATTGAGATGCTCAACGAAGGAGTCCTTTGTAGCCCAGGCTCTGCGTTTGGCGCCTCTGGAGAGGGCCATCTGAGGTTCGCATACACCATCTCAGCACATGAAATCGACCGGGGCATGGATAGAGTCAAAACAGTCGTCGACAGGTTGAGGAACTCTAATCCCCCTGAATAAACTCCTCTTGACTCCTTTCTGGCAACATTCCGTCCCTGATGTTGCCCACCATTTTACTTGGGTCCATCCATTCGGGGATGTCATACCCGCCAGCTAGAACCGATATTGTGGTAAACGTTGCAATGGGCAAGACCCCCATCGCAACAATGAGGTCCACCAATGGAGTTCCACTCTCGTTCTGGTCCATTGGCAGAATCTCTTCGAGTATCAGTATGTCAAACTCTATCGTCTGATCGGTGAGATCAATGCCCATGGCGCTGAGTAGGAAACCCAATATCGTTCGCGCAACAAACCAATACACAATTACTGGCAACACCCATGATAGTTGGGCGGTTCTACCGAGGAAGCGCCTCATGTAGGTGGCTGGCACCACAAGTTTGTCAGAGTATGCGACTTGCAATCTCATTCCAACCCAAAGTGAGGCCAAATAAACCAAACTCACCAACTCTAGTGTGGCACCTTCTTTGAACATGCCACTCGGAAGGTATTCTATCGCGAGTATGGGTAGCGCTATCAGTATCGCCTGAATGGGGATGGCAAGGGTTTGCAAGCCACCGTGGACGAATATCAATTCGAAACGATCTCTCTGCCTGGATGTGATTGTTGCCAGTTGGCCAAAGGGACTCATGGACAACTCAGTCGATGCCCTATCGACTCTTCTCGGATCCCTACTCCTCCCTCTGATGCCTGTTGAAGCTAGCCACCCTCCTCGCATGGCAATGGATGCAGGCATCCATCCACTCATAGACACCGCCAGAATTAGTGAGATCATGCCATAGAAAACGCCCGTTAAGCATATCCAAGGGATCAGATCCCAGCGGAATAAGAGATAGGGGCTGCCCTCTGTCCATCCCGTTTCGACGAGGCTAGTGAGCCCAAAGATCACTATCGGGACGAATGAAACTTGGCCAAGAACAACCAGCATTAGGAATATCCTGTGACGGCTGTTCTGGTTGAACATGCCAAGCTTCGGTAAAGTCAGAGGGATAAGTGCTTCACCCACAAGCAGTATTAGCGTCTTGGTTTCGAGGTATTCGCCATGCCCCGGGAACTACCCATGATGTGAGAACCTCTATTTGTCACGCAACCGGCCGGTCGAATTATGATGAGCCGGACGAGGATGCTAACCTTGCTTATCGTGATGCTGTTTTTACCAATTCAGCAAATGGCCGATGAAGAGCTTGAACACAGCAATGCATCCAATTCATCTGCGAGGGCAGTCACTGATTTCGAAGTCACCTCTGTCGATTTCACCTCAACAGGAAGCCCTTTACCAAGTTGGCAACAACCAGATGGAACTTTGGAAGAGTACATAGTAAGGGATGAGACACTGAGTATCACCGTCACCATAACACAAATCGGTATCGGCGCTCAAGGGCAATATGCAGACTACTACGTCAATGTGACGCACCCGGTGGGAATCCCTCTAAGTGAATTTGTATCCAACGTGACATTGACAGGGGGCAGGGCTGATGCCCAAACATTCACTTACACGCCGAACTATTCTCACAGTGTCCTTAGTGACGCAGGGGTGCTCAGCGGCGGATTGCTGGTCTCCGTAGAGATCGACTCTGGCGTAGGCATCGATGAGGACCCACTCAATGACGTGCTAGTCCGCGAGATTCCAGTTGCAGTCATGGACGACCCATTGGACGAGGGCTGGTGCTCCGATGTTGACGGTGATGGTGAGATAAACTGTCCAAACCCGCCAAATATTGGCCTTATTTGGATGACTGCTGGGTATGACGAAGACGGCACTCTATCCACCGACCCCGATGATGCCGGACACTGGAGATTGGACTACTCGGGCAATGACTCGGCAGTGGGCTCAAATCATTGGCGGATTTCCGGGAACAATCAACTCGATTATGCAAGTGGAAGGATAGACCGCCTCCACCTCGGTTTCAGGGCCGCTGATACAGCATGCACGGACACTGGCCATGGTCTAGGGGATGGAAATCTAGACACCCAAATTAGCACCGTTCATGACACTTTCATGTGCGGGGCAGTACTGAGAGGGTACCAGTATTACTCAATGCAACTTGTGACTCACGCGAGGGGCGAGATGGGTCCTGGAGATTCTGTTTCATTACAAGCCGTATCGGGATTAAACACACAGGAACTGAATCTTACCAACATGTCCCTCCCTGTGAATGGTTCCTGGGAGCAGATAATATGGGACATGTCAGACGTACACCCTCGTGCAGAATACAGGATGTCTTACCTCTTCAGAAGTGACGGCACAGGCGCCACTACGGGCATAGAAGTAGACGGCTTCCTCATGTTCGCCATAGAGAAGATCCCAGAATACACAATATCGGTAAATTGTCAAGGGGACTACAAAGAGGGCATCGAAGCCCATGCAGTCATACCCGTCGGAGATCCTGTCGAACTGGCCTGTGGGATAACCAACAATGGCTACGTTGACATCACTCTGAGGATATACAGCGAAGTGACTAATTCCTCATGGCCCGACCTAATTAGGATAGATACACCTGGGACAAACGACAAGGACTCGTTTATTCTTACCAAGAACATCAAGGCCCAAACAACCATGCCTGCATGGTTTAACCTCTCAATACCCCCAAGCGTATCAGTGGAATCGCTTGAATGGCACATCCACATTAACGACGGACTGACAAACGCATCGAAGCTCGATTTGGGCAGGCCGCTCGTGCAGTATATTGACGTCCAACCATCATATTCTGGATTCATAGATCTTGAATTCAATCCTTCGGGTGGTGACCCCCACTTGCAACTCTACCCCGGAGATACTGGCACTGTTCCTCTAACGTTTAGCAACACGGGCAATCAGATTGGTAGCTGGACACTAGGAGGTGCATACCTGGACGAACCAACGTGGGACCCATCCCTACTGGTGCATTGGTCGAACGACCTCGGTGAAACTGTTGACGAGATATACACTTCTATCGGTGAAGAGGTGACTTTAATTCCACACGTTTCTGTTCCTTCTGATGCCAATCCAGGGGTCTATGACCTGAGGCTTGACGTTAACGGAAAAGCCCCAAACAATTTCCCCGCGGATAGGGTGATTCGAGTCGAGGTTCTCAATAAATTCGACCTAGAGATAATTCCAGAGTTTAGAGAGGGGCAGATTGCTGCAGATAACATGTCGAGGATAGTCGAATTAGTTCTCATAAATCACGGCAACTCCGAGGAGGCATTCGACTTGTTCGTTACTGCAGACCCCTCTCTGAGAGCTAGGCTAGGAACGCCCTCAACCCTTGGAATAGACCCGTTTGGCGGGGATACCACTGCCCTTCTCCTCCTGCCCATGCCCTATGGCGTCGAAAATGAGACCTATCTCCTCAGGATCACTGCTAGGAGCCAATCCAATCCCCTGTACGAGGTGCAATCGACAATTACCCTCACGGTACCATCTACCCAACTCGTAGAAGTCGCCGAACTAGATATGTCGGATGAAGTATACAGGGGGGGAGACGAGCCTAGGACGTTGCGATGGGAGGTCTGGAACCGGGGCAACGAGATGGATCGATACAGACTCTCTTTCGATCATCTTGACGATGTGAATGTTCAAAGCGGCGAGGACAACGATCTGACGCCATGGATCCCTCCAGGCTCGTCCTACAACGTGACGGTTTCCTACAGCTTTGATTCTGGGACTTTTGGAGAGAGGACAGTCTCGATGGAGGCCAGATCAGATATTGCCGCACAGAGAAACATCGTGGTATCGGACACAGGCTCTGCGGTATTCGACGTTGGATCTGTAGGTTGGCTCCAAATCTTCCCCGAACAAGCACTAACCACCATCACAGAAGAGGGCTCCTATGAACTATCATTCTCCATAAGAAATCTCCACCCGTCTTACGAGCAGTTGGTCCGTGTTGACATAGACAGGCAATCAGACTTATTCTTCAACGTCTTTGACGCTAGAGTCGATACAGCGGACAGGGATTTCGTCTTGGATTCCGATGAACTACGATTTGTCAAGGTGACTGTTGTCATCAATGAGGAAAACCTGAGAAACCTGGAAGACAACATTATGGATTTCGACCTAACCATGCTGGTCGATACTGACATAGACAAAACGAGCAGCAGTACCCCGCTGAGGATGGTGAAGTCCAATCCCGTTCAAGTAGGCCCAGATGTAGAGGAAATAGGCCTCACAGTTGGGAACTATGCTGTTATCGCGGTAGGCGTGATTTTGACATTGGCCATTCTGGTCACAGCATTCAGAATCGTTCGCGGGGCTGGCGGGCCTATGGAGGAATATACCAACTTTGAACCGGAGAATTACACCAGCTTCCTGCCAATAGAGGACAAGGTTGCAAATTCAGCACTAGGGGGGGCACAGTCGATATTCGAACAACCTCCCGCACCGCCCTCTGAGCCAACTGACTCAGAGCAATGATCGCTATCCTACAGTGGCAGCCCTTATGACGGATCCTCGGGTGGGAATGCCATACGGGGTGTAGAATTGACCAACTCACAACAGCCGATATTTATCCTAAAGGAGGGCACAACAAGAACGAGCGGTAGAACTGCACAGAGCAATAATATCGCTGCTGCGAAAGCGGTCGCTGAGGCTGTGAGGTCTACATTGGGCCCCAAAGGCATGGACAAGATGCTAGTAGACAGCATGGGCGACGTCGTAATCACAAATGATGGGGCCACGATCCTGAAGGAAATGGACATAGAGCACCCTGCTGCAAAGATGATTATCGAAATCGCCAAGACCCAAGAGCAACATTGCTTCGACGGCACCACCACAGCCGTGGTGCTTGCAGGCGAACTTCTGAAACGGTCTGAAGATCTTATCGAGCAGAATGTACATCCCACCGTTATATGTGAAGGATTCCGCTTGGCCTCCGACAAAGCCATCGAGCTTATCGATTCACATGCCATAGACGTCGACGAGAAAACACTGGCTGAGGTGGCGAAGACAGCACTGACTGGAAAAAGCGCCGGCGCGGTTAAGGAATTCTTGTCAGATATCTGCGTCAGGGCAGTTGTCGCAGTAGCTCAACAAGACGATGAGGGTATTTTTGTTGATCTTGATGATGTCAAGGTAGAGAAAAAACAAGGTGGATCGATTAAAGACAGCTCGCTCGTTGATGGCATAATACTCGACAAAGAACGAGTGCATTCTGGCATGCCAAGGGCCATAGATGGAGCGAAAATTGCCCTCGTAAATTCAGCGATCGAGGTAAAAAAGACCGAGGTCGATGCGAAGATACAGATCACAGATCCAAGTATGTTGTCTCAGTTTTTGGATGAGGAGGAATCCTACATCAAGGGATTAGTTGACAAGATTTCAGCCTCTGGCGCGAATGTTCTAATCTGCCAAAAGGGGATAGACGACCTGGCGCAGCACCACATGGCAAAATCCGGAATCTTTGCAATTAGAAGGGCAAAGAAGAGCGACATGGAAGCCCTCTCCAAGGCTACAGGCGGGCGCGTCGTGACAACTTTAGAGGACCTCTCGAAAGACGATCTTGGTAACGCCTCAAAAGTTGACGAGAGGAAAATTGGCGACTCAGACATGGTATTCATAACGGGATGCAAACAAGCCAAGGCAGTCTCAGTCCTACTAAGAGGGGGTACTGAACACGTAGTCGACGAGATAAGAAGGGCGTTCGATGATGCCATAGGCGTTGTCTCCGTCGCCCACGAGGACGGCAAAGTATTGACAGGGGGCGGATCGGTACTCGCAGCCGTAAGCAGGGATTTGCGATCTTATGCCGAGGGAGTTGGCGGAAGAGAACAGATGGCAATAGAAGCATTCGCAGGGGCGCTTGAGGTTATCCCAAGAACTCTAGCAGAGAATGCAGGCCTAGACCCAGTCAATACCATCATAGCCCTCAGAAAAGCCCACTCCGAGGGGAAGACAACCCACGGCGTAAACGTATATGACGGAGGAGTTGTCGACATGCAAGCCGGTAATGTGTACGAGCCAACAAGGGTCGTAGAGCAAGCCATTCAATCAGCCAGCGAGACTGCTGTGATGATTCTACGCATCGACGATGTAATTTCCAGCAAAGGAGGAGCCCCAGACATGGGAAGCGAATTTGATGGAATGGAAATGTGATTTTCATCGGGATACTGAGTACCGAACTACCCCTGCAATCCACATGTTCAATAGTCGCTAATTTCTGGGAGATAATAACGGGGGAATGGTCTTGGGAATCTTCAGCGTCTACATAGAAGAGGGATGCATCACATGTGATGCTTGTGAGGAGGCAGCACCAGAGGTTTTCGAGGTCACCGAGGATACCTGTTTCATTAAGTCAGACGTCAGGCTAGATGGGGGATTTGATAGGAACGACTCCAAGTCTGGGTTGAAGACGGAGGTAGTACAAACGTACTCAGACGACATACTCGACGCAGCAGACGGTTGCCCCGTTGATGTCATAATCGTGGTCGAGGCTAAAGTAGACGAGGTCGAGGTAGAAGAGGTGATCGTAGAGGCAGAGGTGGAGGTTCCGATTGCTGCCGAGGCAACCCAAGTCTCAGCGGACATAGAGGGATTGGACGCCTTCCTCTCTGCAGGCGACAGGACTCTGAACATCTTCTTCGGCTCACAGTCAGGAAACTCGGAGCAGCTTGCCTCGACCTTTGCCAAGAGAGCCGGTGACTACGGCCTGGAAGGCATAGTTCATGACATGGATGGCTTCGACATCAAGAAGATGGCCTCAATGAGGAGAGTTGCCATCGTATGCTCCACATGGGGCGAAGGAGAGATGCCAGACAATGCAGAGGCCCTCTGGCAGGCCGCGTCATCCAAAGATGCCCCAGACATGAGTGGCATGGCATTCTCCGTTTTGTCATTGGGCGACACCTCCTATGAGTTGTTTTGTCAATCAGGCAAAGATTGGGATGGGAGGCTCGAACAACTCGGCGCCAATAGGGTAGCCCCACGAGTTGACTGCGATGTGGACTACGAAGCAATGGCAACAGAGTGGGCCCAAGAAGCTTTGACCATGCTCTCGGCCGTGGACGATTCCGGCAACTTGCAAGAAGAACTAATCGAGGCCATTCGAGAAATGGCAGATGGCGGAGCTTCAGTGGCAGATGGTGAGGACGGCTTTATCATACCAGATCTAACCTCTGATGAAATAGAAGTCCAGTTGAGCGTTTTCAGATACGACCCACATGAGAAAACCAGTGGAAGCGACACATGGCTCTGTTCGCTCCCAGGTCACCTAACTCTTCTTGAGTCCTTGAGGGCCATACAAAGAACTCACGATGGAAGCCTATGCTTTACGGACGGGTCCCCCCATGATCCGAACACTGCAATTGTGGTGAATGGCAGGATTACTCTACCTGGATTGTCAAGGATAGAAACTCTGTCGAATGGCAGGCCAGGCGCACTGAACCTCCACCTAGAGCCTCTTCCAGGCTATGATGTGATCAGAGACCTTTGTGTTGACTTTGGCGTATTGACGAAGAAGCGTGAGGAGGCGTCGCTGTGGCATGTCTCAAGAACTAGGGAAGCAATAAGATCGGAACAAGGTACATTGATAGGATCGATGGATCCCTCTGAAGCGATCGCACTCCACAAGATGTCTGACTCCTTCGGCGCCCAGGTGCTGCACTCATGCTCAGATTCCATAGCCTATTCCCAATCCTATCTTGGACCATCAGTATGCCTCGACCTTTGGGTCAAGAGGACAGACTCGAGAACTTCGACTAAGAGGGCTGAGGAAATAGACACGTTGTTGGGTGGGTCTAATGCGATCCTCGCGGAAACAGATCTGGCGCCAATAGGGAGGCAGCCCTTAGCAGGGAAAGAGATACAATCAGCACTATCTGATGCCAAGACAAGGGCATTGGAGCTTAATGGCTACAACGGGCGACATGGGAAGCACGTATGGTGGTACGCATGGACCATGAAGAGCAGTGGAAGAGTTAACGACACTGTGCTATACCGGCAAGTGCTGGGCCCCCTCGGGCTGCTTTCCAATCTCACTTCAGGAGTCACTGCCCGGATGCTGACTGGCTTCACAAGAACAGGGGGCAAGATGGTGAACGACATACTAGCATTGGTAGCACCGCCTGCTGGAATAGGAAAGATGCCAAGGCAGTTCAACAAGAGAGTTGACGATCACTACGAAGTAGTTTCAATATTCAACAGCCTGGATAGTAGATTCTGAGGTGAGATCGAATGCCAATCCGATTTGCATACCATCCAGGAAATGTGGCGCACAGCAGTGCACCTGAAGTGGATGAGACCATGAGGGCTGCATGCCGTTCGCTTGACATAGAGTTGATCGATATGCCGGGCGCAACAAGCTGCGGAGCAGGAATATTGGGACAGGCAAATCGTCGCCTCCAGATCACCCTCAATGCCAGGACAATGTCAATCGCAGAGGATCTTGGTATGGACATAATCACCCCTTGTGCGACAACAGCAGCCACACTATACGAGGATTTGATGATGCTTAAGGCCGACTCTAGCTTGATGGGGGAAGTCAACAGGACTCTAGAAAAAACCACAGGAAGAGTGCTCGAGGGATCAATAAAGATCAGGCATCTCCTCCAAGTTATCATGGAGGACATTGGCATCGAGAACTTTTCAAAGAAGGTGAAGAATCCAATACCATCGCCCCTAGCGCCTTACTACGGTCCGAACCTCCAGCAAATCGGTCTAATAGGAGGCGACGATGTTTTCGACCCTTGGTACATGGAGAGCGTCATTGAGGCAGGGGGCGGAGATCCCATCAGATATGCCTCGCGAACCACGTCTGCTGGTACTCCAGGAATTTTCTCAGAGGAACAAACTGTTCTCCGCCAATCCGCAAACATCCTCTCAGACGCCAAAACTATGGGGGCACGCATGATGATCAGTGCCTGCACATTGTCCCATGGGGTACTGGACATATACCAAGGAAAAGCATCTAGATCAACCGGCCTGAACACTAATTTGCCAATAATACATTTTTGTGAGTACATAGCATTTCTCACTGGCAATTTCCCAACGAGACTTGCCATGTTGAAAACCAGGGTGGCTGTTATCGGCGACTAGTCAATCTGACGACCCACAATCAAAAGTCATCCAGGCCCGACTGGCCTGATGGCCGATACGCTGCAGGCCGCGCTCTCTTCTCTTGATCAATGACAGGCATAACTTCGTTCGAACCTGTCTCTTCAAATTGGGGAAACTCATGCTTGTACGCCTCTCGCTCGTTTTTGATAAAAGACTCAACGTCGATTTCACCGTCAGTATTCTGAATCGAGAAGGGCTCCATTAGGCTGTAATTGATCGGACCCCCTGTGAGCGCCCTTCTCACGGCATGAATCGATTTCATCATCGCTGTTTCCCTTCGGTGTGATGCCACTGCTGCAGCCTCATCCCTCGTACCCTCTGCTATGAGTACAACAACGTCTCCCTGACGCCTTCTCCCTGTCCTCCCCCGTCTCTGAATTGTCCGAGTTTCACTTCCAACAGGCTCGTAAAATATCACGAGATCTGCTGAAGGTATATCCAAACCCTCCTCCCCGACTGAGGTTGCAACAAGAATGTTTCCGACCCCTAGTTTGAACTCACTAATTGTTTGGATCTGCTCCTTGGAGGTCAATCCGCCTTCCGGCTTCTTTGACTGGCCCACAAACCTCAAGGGCGAGGCACCTTCGATCCCCTCAAGTGCCCTGTGGATCGAGGCAACGGTGTCTCTGAAGTTAGCAAAAATAATTATTTTGGACTCAGGACTTCGACGGAGACGCTCAGAGACCAACCTCCTGACTGTCCCTATTTTGGTATGAACTTCATCCAATCCGTCTAGTTTGTTTCGTAGATCCGTCACTCTGTTGTCTGTAAGGAAGGCTCTTGTTGATTTCTTGGACGATGAGGCCTCGTTTGATTTCCTTCTGAGGAACTCTCGGGCAGCACCTACTCCCTGGGATAGTATGTGATTTATCAGGTGATTGAGGGTCAATGCCAGTGCTAACCTGGAAACTGAGGCGAAAGCCGTCCCGTCCCCCCTGGAAATGGCGCCCCTCGCCCTTTCCATAGCACCAGACAAGCCTACGTAGGTCACTTTTCCCCCATGGACGTATCTGCCCAACCTCCTCTCAGTGTCAATCAACCCTTCCTGCCATTGCTTCAATGGCCTCGCGAGTTCAACCAGCTCCTCAGGAACCTCTACTCTGACCTCAATTAACTCGAGATCCGAGAGGTACCTCTTGAGCCCTGAGTCTGTTGATGACCTGGTATGGATCCTATTGATGCCCAACCTGCGACATAGAGCCTCCACATGACTCTTAGAATAACCCGGACTTGCTGTCATGGCCAGAATTTTGTCTCCACCTCGAATAATGAATTCGTCGCAGGACTTTCCCATTGCATGGCTTCCTACAGAGTGATGGGCCTCATCGACGATTAGGATATCAAGAGAGGAGGGGTCGATTAAACCACTCAAAATATCGTTATGGAATACCTGGGGCGTGGCGATAACGACTGTTGATGAATTCCACACAGGCCCCCTCTTGTCTGCTGTTGTCGATCCAGTTAAAGTTGAGATGGAAACCCCCTCCGCCAGCCAATCTGTGAGGGTGCCTTTGTGCTGTTCAACTAATCCGACTGTTGGCGCGATCATTACAGCCTTTCCTCCCTTGGTTATCACTTCTGATATGACCATAGCAGAGACCGCGGTTTTTCCAGCAGCCGTTGGGTAGACCAGTAATGTGGAGCATTCTAGTGCCTCAGCAACCCCTTCTAGTTGATACGCTCTAGCTTCCACTGTGGACCTCTTGAGCCCGGGGTGACCCACAGTCGCAAGCATAATGCCTGCCCTCCGTCATCTAAGGTTCTAAAGGGTTACAATCGGCATATGTCCGGCCAGAGGCGGTGTGTTGCTTTCCGATTCGTTCATAAATGGTGGGCAGGTCGGAAGGCCGCTCATATTGAGGAGTACCAGACACAACAGGGCTCTGCAAATGCAACCCAAGGCGACCAAAACCCATTCGGGAATTGGTTTCCGGTGTCACGGTCCTCTCCTTGAGATATGGGCCCGTCGATAGCCGTTTTTACGGCTTGAAGCGGCAAACGAAACGGAGACCAAAACATGGCAGACAAGCACAGACCCCGGCGCGGAAGTATGGGATTCAGCCCTCGCAAGCGTGCTAATCGCCCCTACGGGACGATCACGGCTTGGCCCTCGACGGAATCAGATACGATCCGCGTCCAAGGCTTTGCTGGATGGAAGGCAGGAATGACACACGTCCTTCTCAGGAATCTGAACCCTTCATCCACCAGTGCCGGCCAAGAAGTCAGGAAAGCAGTCACCGTGGTTGAAACTCCACCGATGAAGGTGCTCGGAGTGCGGGGGTACATCATGGATCCATATGGACTCAGAACCGCAGGAGAAGTTTGGTGTGAACCCGATGATCTGCCCGATGGACTAACCCCTCGACTCGCAAACGCTACCAAAGGGGAAAGAGACGCCTCCGAGGGAAGGAAGCCCGCCAAGCGGTCAGGTAGGATACCAAACCGAGCTACGGGATTCAACCAAGCCGCATTCGATTCTCTATTGTCACACAATCTTGTGGAAGTTCGCATCATAGCCGCCACACAGCCAAGACTTGTCTCCGGCTCTCCCAGCAAGACCTCGGAGATAATGGAACTGAACCTGATTGGCGGCTCATCGACCGAGAAATTAGAATGGGCAAAGGAGAGATTGGGTGCGGAGATAACAATTGAAGATGTATGGGAAGACGGTCAGGAAATAGATGTGATTGGCATTACCAAGGGCAAGGGATTCCAAGGGTCCGTAAAGCGCTGGGGTGTCAAACTACTAAGCCACAAGAACAGCAAAAAGCGAAGACAAGCGGGTAACCTAGGCGATTTCGGCACTGGCTACGTCAGATCCACAGTGCCTCAAGCCGGCCAGATGGGCTATCACCAGAGGACAGAACTCAATAAGCGTCTTCTCAGAATATCGAGCCCTTCAACCAACGAGATCACACCCGCAGGCGGTTTCCTGAACTACGGGGAAGTCAAAAACTCCTACGTACTAGTCGAAGGTAGCCTACCAGGCCCTTCCAAAAGACTACTCAGATTGAGAGACCCAATTCGCCCAAGAAAGAATGCTCATCCGGTTGACCTAACATACGTCAGCACTGCATCAAAACAAGGTGTGTGATACCATGAAGGCAACATCATACTCCTTGAACAACTCAATATCCCAGATTGAGGTTGATGCAGGATTACTCTCGGAGACATATACAGTTTCTGTTGAGGATGGATCAAAAATTGATCTTCCAGACTCGTTCTCATCCCCGATAAGGGGGGATATCGTTAGGGATGCAGTGCATTCTTCCAGAGCCAACAGGAGACAACCATACGGCCACAGGAATCACGGGGGCAAGAGATCCCCCCAAGCAGGTATGAAACACTCCGTGGAATGGTGGGGCAAGGGGCGTGGCGTATCCCGCATTATGAGGAAGACCGGCCAGAGAACAGCGGCTCAAAATCCTCACACCAGAGGCGGCAGAAGAGCACACGGCCCCATGGTAGAAAAGGATTGGTCGATGAAATTGAACGCAAAGCAAAAGAGAATCGCTCGTGATTCAGCAATTTCCGCATCATGTGACCCGGAGATAGTCGCCATGAGAGGCCATAGGTTCGAAGATGGTGTGAGATTCCCAATCGTAATCGACAACTACACTGAGGTGAAGGATGGAAAGAGCGAGTCACACAACCCGGAAGAAATTCCAATTTCAAATGGGACCAGAAAATTCGTGGCGATCATGCAAGGACTAGGACTCGGAATGGACCTAGAGAGGGCCAAGAACGGTAGATCGATCAGACCCGGCAAGGGTAAGATGAGGGGGAGAAGGAGAAGAACTCCAAAATCCGTGTTGTTGATAGTGTCAAACATGGATTCACTTGCAAAATCCGCGAGGAACGTCCCCGGCGTGGATGTAGTGGCTGCCAAGGATCTCTGTGCTGAGGATCTGGCACCAGGTGGAGACATAGGGCGACTGGCTGTTTGGACGGCTGATGCCATCAAGGAGATGAGGTGAAAGACATGATCGACCCCTATTCCGTCATACAGATGCCATGGATCACGGAGAAGACCCTGGAGGCTAGAAGGATATCTGATGGCGATGATCCAAGGCAACAAAATAACAACAGGCTGGAGTTCATCGTCAGGAGAGAATCAACAAAGCCTCAGATCAAGGCTGCTGTCGAATCCCTCCTAGACGTCAAGGTAGCAAAGGTCAACACACGCATCACGAGGACGGGAAAACATGCAAGTGTCCGTCTGGCAGATGGCTATGACGCCGAGGAAGCAGCGTTGAAGCTGGGAGCATTCTAATCAAGGTGGTATCATGGGAAAAAGGACACGCTCGCAACGCCGTGGATCAAGCCCCAAGAACCGGGTGGCTAGTCACCGATTCCCTGCCTCGAATTCCCTTCCTAGAGTCTCAGAACAGATGGGAGAGGTCATCGACCTAGTACACAGCCCGGCACATACCGCTCCCTTGGCAAAACTACGCTTTGAGGACGGCACATTAGGCCACATGGGTGCCCCAGATGGAATCAGCATAGGTCAAAAGGTCGCATTCTCAACGAAAGTCAGCTTGAAGCCAGGAAATGTGACCATGCTGGATCAGATACCAGAGGGAACACCGGTCTGCAACGTCGAAGCAAGGCCGGGGGATGGTGGAAAATTCGCTCGATCTGGCGGTAACTCTGCCTTCGTAGATACTCGAATGGGCGACAAGGTGAGGATCAGGCTGCCAAGTGGTAGCCTGAAGGATTTACCTGCCAAATGCAGAGCTACAATCGGCGTTCTGGCCGGTCATGGAAGAACTGAGAAGCCAATCATGAAAGCAGGCGCTGCGCACAAGAGAGCCAAGGCCAGAGGGAAGCTTTACCCAACTGTCAGCGGAGTTGCGATGAACCCAGTCGACCACCCACATGGTGGGGGGAACCATCAGGCCGTTCACGGGCCAAATTCCGTACCAAGGACAGCTCCACCAGGGCAAAAGGTTGGCCACATCGCCCCGAGAAGAACTGGCCGTGGTAGAGTAAGAAAGGATTGAGGTGTGAAGAATGGCGAAATCGAAGAAAGTGTTCCGTTCTCCTAAACTTGCCCGCAGGCAGGCAAGGAAGCGAAGATCCACGGTAGCTGAGCGAAGGAAAAAAGAGTTCCTGTGGAGAGGCTACTCGATGGACGAGCTCAAATTGATGCCATTGTACCCCCCGGAAGAGGATCCGGAGGCACTCAGTATCGTGGCGCTGCTGCCTTCAAGGGCCAGAAGATCATATGCGCGCGGCCTTTCAGAAGAATGCGAGAAACTTCTGGAGAAGTTCGACAACACCTCCGGCATGGTACGAACCCATTGCCGTGGGATGTACATTGTTCCCTCCATGGTGGGACGGACTGTTGGCATTCACAATGGAAGAGAGTTTGTGAAGGTCGAGATACAACCAGAAATGATCGGTCACGCCATGGGAGAATACGCTCCAACTAGAAAATCTGTCAAGCATACTGGCCCAGGTGTGGGTGCAACCCGCTCCTCCAAACACGTGGCATTGAAGTGAGGTGAAAATGATGAGCAGGATACAAGGACAGCCTCAAAGCGGATACACTCAATTGTTGGAGGGGTCCTTCCTCACAACAGCAAGGGCAGTCAATCTGGACGTTCACCACAAACACTGCTACCAGATAGCTAAATTCCTGAGGGGAAAAAGTACCATTCAGGCGATTGAGTACCTAGAGAAGGTAATCAAGAAAGAGGCAGCTATACCCTATACAAGGAGATCTAGAAAGGGCAAGGGAGGCAACACAATGGCTGGCCACAGAAAGGGGAAAATGGGGCCAGGCGCATATCCTTACAAGGCCTCGATCGAATTCATCAAACTGATAAACAGCGCCATGGATAACGCACGGCAAAGATACGATACCATCGATCCCGAAGAAATGGTCATCACTCACCTCGCAGCACATCGAGGACAGATTTCACGTGGCTTCAGGCCGAGAGCACGTGGCAGGGCGTCTCCCAAGAATCATTACCAAGTTAATCTCGAGATATTCTTGGAACATTTCGGAGAAGAGGAAGAGGAAGAGGATTTCTGAGGGATGTTATATGGCCAAGCAAAACACAATCCGGAAGACAATCCACAGAAATGTAGAGCGTGAGCTCGTTAGGGAGTACCTACTCAGAGAGACGGAGAGAGCCGGATATGGCGGATTGAAGTTCAACAGGACCCCTGAAGGAACAGAAGTCACCATTCAAGCAGAGATGGTAGGCAGGGTATACGGTAGGAGAGGCAAGACTATCAGAGAACTCAACGACAGATTGAGGAACGACTTCGACCTCTTCCAACCACAACTACAAGTCGAGGAAATAGATGAGCCTAGGTTGAACGCACAAGTCATGGCAAGCCGTCTGGCGAGCTCGATCGAAAGAGGTTGGTTCTTCCGAAGAGCCGGGCATGGGACAGTTCAGAATATCATGGACGCAGGCGCTAGGGGGTGCCTAGTAATCTTGAGTGGTAAAATAACAGGTGCACGCCACAGGGTCCAAAAGTTCCAGAAAGGGCACATCAAATATTGCGGTCAAACTGCATTGGATGTAATGGAAAGCGGCTTCGCTACAGCGGTAAAGAAGCTCGGTACGGTTGGATGCACTGTAAGAATCATGAGACCAGGGACCAGACTTCCTCATGAGATCATAATCCGAGAGAGGGCTGAGGCGGGCCTTCCGCCAGTTGTTGAGGATGCTGCTTGGAATACGGAAGAGCAAGGCTCGGAACACTCACATCGTGGGGAGGAGGAGTGAAATGGGTCACCTTTCAACACACGAGATAGACCAGATGTCCATGGAGCAGATGCTCCGAAGACTTGAGGAGATGAGAGAAGAGCTCCTACAACTACGGGCTCAGCAGGCTCTTGGGGGGTCATCATCCAATCCAGGTGAATTCAAACAAACGAGAAGGAGCATTGCGAGGCTCCTCACCAGCATCAACAAAGAGAGGAAGGAGTAGAGCCAATATGGCGGGGATATGCAATTTGTGTGGTTTGCCAGAGGAATTGTGTATATGTCAGGAGATAGCTAAAGAACAACAAACAGCAGTAATTTCAACAGCGAGAAGGAGGTATGGAAAGATGGTTACGATTGTTGACGGCATTGAAGACACAGCCATAGACATCAACCAGCTCGCAAAGACACTCAAATCGGCTTGCGCAAGCGGGGGAACCGTCAAGGGACGCACAATCGAATTACAAGGGGAGCACAAGAAAAGAGCCGCAAAAGTACTCGAACAAAACGGATACAGGGTGGAGGTGCGATGATGAGCCCACTCAATCAACCATGGCTTGCTAGGACGATCACGGTGACCCGCTCAAAGGACGTCGGCCTCGTGGGACTCAAGGGCATGATCGTCCATGAGACCAAGCGCACCCTGAGAGTAAGGTCCCCAAAAGGTGTCCATGTCATCGCAAAAGACGTAATCAGTTTCACGCTCGATGGAAGTGACCTAGTCATCGAGGGATCTGAAGTGCTTCAGAAGCCAGAAGATAGGGTTAGCCGAAGATATAGGAGGAATCGTTGATGGGAGAAATGAGAGATATCGGAATCGATGTCGCAACACCTACAGGTGAATGGGATGGGAATCAAAACTGTCCTTTCTATGGGAACTTGAGGGTCAGAGGACAGATAATTGAGGGTAAGATCGTATCAGCAGAAGGCATGGATAGTTCCGTAGTCCTCGAAAGGGAAACAACTCGGTACATGAAGAAGTATGAGAGGTATGAGAAGAGAACACATCGCTATGTTGCCCACCTGCCCTCGTGTATTGGAGGAGTCAACATTGGCGAAAAAGTTCGGATAATGGAATGCAGACCTCTATCTAAAACTGTGAAATTCTGTGTCATTGAAAAGGGGGAATCGATTTGAAAGGAATCTCCAGTTCAGTGACCGACGCACTCCCAACACAAGCCCGGATGGACTGTGCGGACAACACAGGAGCAAAAATAGTCCAATTGATGAACGTACTCAGAAAAGGGGGCGTAGCAAGGAGATATCCAGCAGCAGGTGTCGGTGACTTGATCAGAGTGACTGTCCGAAGGGGGACACCTGAGACCAGGAGGCAGATTTTCACTGCAGTAATCATAAGACAAAAGAGACCATTTAGAAGAGTAGACGGAACATGGGTTTCATTCGAAGACAATGCTTGTGTTATCACGAATGAAAAGGGAGAACTACGCGGGTCGGATATCAAAGGTCCCGTGAGCAGGGAAGCAGCAGAGAGGTGGCCAAGAATAGCCGCCACTGCAAAACAAATAGTATGAGGAGGTGAAATAATGTCAAGCAAACAACCAGGAAAGCAACGCAAGGCACAATTCAACGCCCCGATCCATGTCAAGAGGAAGCGAATAAGAGCTCGTCTCAGGACTGATGATCCGGAACTCGCAGGAGTGAGAACCATCACAGTTAGAGTGGGGGATGAGGTAGAAGTCTTACGAGGAGACTTCGGCAGCCCTAACTCCGCAAAGCCTGATACCAGAGGAAAGCGACTAGGGCAAGCAAGGGGGAAGGCTGGAATCCGTGCCAGGATCGTTAGTGTTAACACCAATTCAGGAACTGTGTTTGTTGACGGCGTCTCCATAACAACAGCGGATGGCAAAGAAGAGCCCCTTCCAATTCACGCTTCGAATATAGTCGTCGTATCCATAGACGATACTGACCCACTTAGAATCAGTAGAATCCTAGAAAAAGCCGCAGGAGGGAAGAAATAATGAGCAGTAGCCACATGAAACGACTAACCATGCCTAGGACATGGCCTCTCCCGAGAAAGACAGACGTCTGGGTGCAAAAGCCGGACCCATCTGGCCACCCACTTGAATTATGCATGCCGATTGGCATTATCCTTAGGGACGTGCTCGGACTTTCAAGGAGCCAGAGGGAATCTAAGCGGATACTTGCGACTAGGAGCGTACTTGTCGATGGGAGGGTAGTAGTGAAACATTCTCGGGCCGTTGGACTCATGGACGTCCTGACCGTCGGGGAAGAAAGCTACCGATGCGTTCTTGATACAAACGGTAAGCTCCGATATAGGCCAATTGCAAAGAAAGAGGCTGGAACTAAGCTATGCAGGGTCACAAACAAAACGACCATCAAAGGCGGTAAAACCCAATATACACTCCATGATGGAAGGACGATAATTTCAGAAAAGCCCGATGAATACTCTACCGGAGACAGCCTAACTGTGTCTCTTCCAGATCAGGAGGTCAAAGCCCACCATCCATTCCAACCTGACTCAATGGCCTACCTCATCGGAGGATCTCACGTCGGCGAAGTCTCGAAAATCAAAACAATAGAGGTAAAACGATCAACGAGGCCCAACGAGGTGTCATTCGAGGAGTTCGGTACCATCGCCTCATATGCTTTCGTTATCCCTAGCGAAACTTCCCTGCCACTGGAGGCCAAATCATGAGTAGCACAGAAAATCCAATGCTGACTCCGAGGATCACTAAGGTCACGGTGAACATAGGCGTAGGCGAGGGAGGCAACAGACTCATTCTGGCTGAAAAGGTCCTGGAATCACTGACCAAACAAAAGCCAGTGAGGACGCTTTCTAGAAAGACCAATCGAGATTTAGGAACCCGGATTGGGGCTCCCATAGGATGCAAAGTGACCATTCGAGATTCAGAAAAGGCACACGAGTTCTTGAAGAACGCACTATGGGTAAGGGAGAATACCATTCATGGCTGGTCTTTCGATGACTCTGGAAATCTATCCTTCGGAATTGCAGATTACACTGATTTCCCTGAGATGAAATACGATCCAGACATCGGAATTTTCGGCCTCGACGTCAACGTGGTGGTTGAGAGGCCAGGACACAGAGTCCAGAGAAGGAGACACGCATCAAGCAAATTGCCCATGCAACACAGAGTATCCCGGGAAGAATGCAAGACTTGGTTCAAGGACACCTTTGGAATCACAATCATGGAGGAGTAATTCAATGGCACGCGAACATGGTGAGGAGATTGGCAGGACAATCGGATGCAGGCGATGCGGAAGGAAGCGCGGGATGATCAGAAGGCACGGTCTAAGACTATGCAGGCAATGTTTCCGCGACATGGCCCCGGAAATAGGGTTCAAGAAATTCAATTGAGGTGATATGATGCAATTTGATCCATTATCAGACGCTTTTGTGAGAATATACAATGCCGAACAGGCTGGCCACTACGAAGTCTCTATCAATCCAGCAAGTAAGTTATTGGAGAGCATGCTCACCATCATGCAATCATCAGGCTACGTAGGCGAGTTCGAAAGAATTGCAGATGGCCGTGGAGATGCCTTCCGCGTAGAATTAGTAGGCGCGATAAACAGATGCGGCGTTATCAAACCTCGGCATTCAGTAAAAAGAGCAGATTTCGACAAATGGGAGTCTAGATACCTTCCTGCAAGGGACTTCGGCCTATTGATAGTCTCCACAAACCAAGGCGTGATGAACCATCACGACGCCAAGAAAGAGCGCGTAGGCGGACGGTTATTGGCGTATATTTTCTAAAGGAGGAATAAGAATGCCAGCACTAGACAGCTTGACTCACAAGATACCCTTGCCGAACGGGGTTTCGGCATCCATTGAGGATAACATGGTCGTCATATCCAAGGACGGCACATCGATAACTAGAGAGTTTAGGAATTCAAGGCTTTCAATTTCAGTTGATGATAATAGCATCATTGTGTTTTGCGATCTTCCAAGGAGGAAACACAAAGCAATCGCGGGAACATGGGCTGCTCACCTCAAAAATATGGTCCGGGGGATTGATACCGGTTTTGAATACAAACTGAAGGCAGTCTATTCCCACTTCCCAATGACTCTCAAGGTAGAGGGGAACTCTATGACGATTACAAATCTGTTTGGTGAGAAAGTACCTCGCAAGGCCGCCCTCCCATGGACCCCATCCGAAGTTCAGGTTAAAATAGAGAACAAGACAGACGTTACGGTGTCCGGAAGCGATAGGGAGAAGGTCGGACAAACGGCTGCCAATATCGAAAGGGCCTGCAAGATAAAGAAGAGAGACAGAAGAGTATTCCAAGACGGAATCTATATTGTCTCCAAGGGCGAGGAGTGATGAATATGGAGTACGAATCAATGACAGTCGCTGAACTGAAGGAGATACTCAAAGCCAGGGGGCTAAAAGTCGGTGGCAAGAAGGCAGAACTCATACAACGGTTAACAGAAAACGAGACAAAAGAATCCGAAGTTCTGGAAACACAAACCTCAGATGAAGAAGAAAAATCCGAAGAAGACTTTGAGATGGAAGACGCCGAGGATTTCGAGGAAGAATTCTACCAAGATGAGTGGGATGAAGACGAAGGGTACGTCCCGAAGCAAAAACCATCTCTCGATGACGACACAAAGGCAGCGCTTATCGTCAGGAAGACCCAACGTGCATCCATGCCCAAGTTCAGACGCCAGGAATGGTTCCGCTATTTCAGGCTAGCAAGAACTGGCTGGAGGAAGCCCAACGGATACCAATCAAAACAAAGACTGAACATGAAATACAGGACGCCGATGGTAAGAATCGGACACAGGAAAATCGCGTCAGTAAGGGGATTGCATCCCTCAGGCTTTGAGGAGGTACTCGTCAAAACCCCATCAGACTTGGACGGGCTCAATCCTGACTCACAGGCTGTTAGGGTTAGTGCTGGAGTCGGCAATCGAAAGAGGACCATTATCCACAACAGAGCTGACCAGTTAGGTCTTAGAATTCTCAATCGGCGAAGAATCCAAAGAAAGGGGGACTTGCAATGATAATTTCGAACCAGAAGAGACTTGCTGCAGACATACTATCTCGCAGGGAAGGTAGAACCGTGGGCATCCACAGAATCTGGATAAATCCAGATTACCTGGATGACGTGACAAACGCTGTTCAAAAGGACGACATCAGACAGCTGATAGAGGAAGGCGTGATTAAAGCAAGGCCATTAGTTGGGAACAGCCGAGGCAGGGCAAGAAAAGCTGAGGCACAGAGAGCCAAGGGGCGTAGAAAGGGACATGGTTCCAGAAAGGGGACTGCAAACGCGAGGAACCCAAAAAAGCACAGGTGGATGAAGACCATCCGCGCTCAACGAAAGGCATTGAAAGAAATGCGCACCGATTCCACCCTGACCCCCTCCCAATACCGTCTCTTCTACAGGAAGGCAAAAGGAGGCTCCTATCGGTCCGTTGCACACCTGAAGAGCAACATCGAACTTGAAGGAATTGACATAGGAGGCGAGGCATAGTGCCATCAGGAAAGAATCAGAGACTCCGATATAAGCGGAGAGAAAACGGACTAACTGACTACCGGAGAAGACTACGTCTACTCAGAGGAAACTCCCCTCGCGCCGTGGTAAGGGTCAGCAATACCCAAACCACTTGCCAGCTCGTGGAGTACGCCGAACAGGGCGATAGGGTACTTGTTCACATGAAATCATCCAACTTGACCAAGGAACACGGATGGCCTTCGGAGGCATCAAAAAAGGCGATACCCGCGAGTTATCTCACCGGGTATGCGTTGGGAAAGAAAGCCGTCGCATCAGGGGTAAAAACAGCGGTGTTGGACATTGGTCTCGCTGCTTCGAGTAATGGAAACAGAGTCTATGCAGCACTCAAAGGAATGGTGGACGCGGGGCTAGAAATCCCCCATGGGGAGTCTGTACTCCCATCAGAAGACCGCCTCATGGGACGCCACATCAACGACTCACTGGAATCTCACGTCGAAACCGCGAAATCCAGCATAGAGGAGGCATATGCATGACCGAAGAAGAAACCATTGAGACTCAAGAAGAAATTCCTGTCTTGGCATCAGGCCTATCAATAGCATTCGGCTATTCAGATGCACCTGATCCAGAACCAGGATCAAGACGGAGGGGCGGGCCAGACAGGTTCGCTGATCTAAGACAATGGCAGCCTAAGACTAGACTCGGAAGGATGGTCCTGAATGGAGAGGTCCTCACCTACAATCAGGCCTTGGCCACGGGTTTGCCAATAAGGGAAGTCGAAATCATCGATGCCCTGATTCCAAACTTGGAAGAGGATGTGCTAGCAGTAAACATGATCCAGAGAATGACAGACTCAGGGAGGAGGGTCAGATTCAATGTCCTCTGTGTGGTTGGTAACCAAGACGGCTACGTCGGCCTAGCCATTTGCAAGGGGAAAGAGGTAGCCAGCACTATCCAAAAAGCAATCACAAAGGCCAAGATGAGCCTGATACCAGTCATGCGAGGGAATGGATCATGGGAGTCGGGGCAAGGTCCAGGCAAGAGCGTTCCAATCAAGGTCACTGGTAGATCGGGATCAACCAGAGTCACACTCATGCCAGCACCTGCGGGAAAAGGACTAGTAATTGGTGACACTGGCAGGAGAGTCCTGAACAAAGCAGGGATTACCGATGTCTGGTCATCGACTTCAGGCCAAACCAGAACCACCATCAACTTCGCTCAGGCAACATTCAACGCTCTCAAACAACTCAACATGACGAGGATCGGAGATCGAGACAAACAGCGATTGCACATCACCCAAGGGGAGGGCTCGGTTTGACTTTCCTGGTAATTCGTGTTCGTAGTGATCGCGGTGTTGAGAAGTCCATACGTGAGACAATGTCTATGTTGAATTTGACTAAAGTGAATCATGCGACAATAATCCCGGAAAGGCCGACCTACGCCGGCATGCTCCAAAAAGCGAAGGATTTCGTGACTTGGGGGGAGGTCGACGCAGCCACAATCACAAATCTGCTTAGAGAGAGGGGTAGAATGACCGGCGATAAGCCAGTCGACGATGCTGCAATCTCTTCTGGAAGCGAATATGGGTCTGTAGAAGACTTCGCAGCGGCCCTAGCCTCCGGAAATGCGACACTCAAATCAGTTGATGGATTGAAACCCGTTCTACGCCTACATCCCCCACGAGGCTCGAAAGGGTGGGGCGGAATCAAGAGGTCCTACACAACAGGCGGTGCCCTGGGATTCAGAGGCTCAGATATCAGTGAATTGGCTTCAAGGATGGTATGAGGTGATCAAATGGTTTCGAGAACTAACAAATTCAGAGGGCGGTCCAGGTACCACGGCCGAGGCAAGAAAGCAGGCAGAGGCGCTGGAAAAAGAGGGGGAAGAGGCAACGCCGGTTTGAACAAGCACCGTCTCATGACCCGTCTGAAATACATGCCGAAACATTGGGGTATGCACGGCTTCAATCGAGACCCAAGCCTCAGAATCGTACACAACAGTATCAATGTGTCCCAACTGGAACAGTTGTTCCCTGATGAGGAGAAAATAAACCTCTCCTCTCATGGATATGACAAGCTACTTGGATCCGGAAAGGTCACAAAATCACTGCACGTATCGGTAGAGCACGCCTCTGCTAAGGCAATCCAAAAAATAGAGTCTGCTGGGGGATCAGTGACCCTCGAAGCCGATGATGAAGAATGGGAAGAAGAATAACCGAGGCGGGTGAGAAGAAATGGAGGGCAGAAAGCCGAATCTAATCGCCCTTGTCATTGTTGCTTCAATTTACTGGGGGTCGTTGGTGTGGTGGCAGCGTGATCGTCTGTTCGGGGATAGTTCTGCAGATCAGACATGGGCCCTCACGCTCCTCGGCGTATCATTTCCATATGTTGGGTTCGTAATTTGGGGTGTGACCAACGATCTGCCAGAATCCCTAGCCGAATCCGCAATTGGCCGCTGGTTCAAACCTGTGATCTGGCTTAGCTCAGTCATCGCCATGGTCGTTTGGGGCTGGTTAGACCAACAAGCCGTCGGTTTCCTACTCGTCGGAGTAGCTCTACTCGGACTGGCTGCTGGACTCTCGCTTTCATGCCTGATGTACAGCGGACCTGAGTCCAGCAGACTGTATGCATTGAAGCGAATGGTCGATGTTTACCCCTCAATAGTTAAGCCCGATGGTCATGTTAGATTCAACCAGAAGCTCTGGACTACAGTTCTTGTCCTCATTATCTATTTTATGATGACGAACGTGATGATTTGGGGCCTCTCGGATTCAACCTTGGATGTATTCTCATCGTTCAGAGCGATAATGGCCGGCGCTTCTGGCTCAATAATGCACCTAGGAATAGGACCGATTGTCACCGCCTCCATAATCATGCAGCTTTTCTCCGGTGCCAAGATCATACAACTCGACTTACAAGACTCCGCTGACAAACAACTCTACCAAGGAATTCAGAAGATTCTCGTCTTACTTATGATTCCAATAGAATCAATACCCCAGGTTTACGGATTCTTGGACCCGCATGAGAGTTTGATCCTAGATTTCGGTGTGGGATGGGCCAACACCATAATCGTTGTACAGTTGTTCATCGGCTCTTACCTCGTTTTCCTACTCGATGAGTTGGTATCGAAATGGGGAATTGGAAGTGGGATTTCCCTATTCATAGCAGCAGGAGTGGCTCAATCCACGTTTGTCGGGACCCTGTCTCCCCTGCCGAGCGTCAGTGGCTCCCCTCTGTCGTTCGAGAATCCTCCTGCAGGAACGCTACCAATGATTTTCTACACGCTAAGAAGCGCCACAAATTCCCAACTCGTGTCCCAGAATGGTTTTGAGCAAATACTGCTTAATCACTCCAACCCGATAGCCGCCTTGGTCTCGTCGATAATCGTGTTCTTGGTAGTAGCATATGCCGAGTCATCCAAACTTGAGCTCCCACTCGCCCATGGCAAGGTCAGAGGGCATAGAGGCCAATATCCAATTAGGCTAGTCTACGCGAGCAACATACCTGTCATCCTGATGGCTGCTCTCTTGGCAAACGTCAACATGTTCACGCTCCTGTTTTGGAGTCACCCTGTCTTATCCACAGTCCCGATACTCGGTAGGAACGGGTGGGGCTCTAAGGCACATTGGTTCGGGAGCTACGAACCTGGGGCCACCACTCCCTCGGATGGGTTTGCATGGTACAGCTCGATGGTGAACGGCGTGGGGGATTGGCTAATCCCGCTTCTGAATCAGACCGGGGATGCATATGGGCACAGCCTAGGCCAAGTCATGGTCCATGTACTCACGTATGTGACCTTCATGACACTGGGGAGTATGGTCTTCGCAAAGTTCTGGATAGAAACCACCAACATGGGGCCAAAGGACGTTGCGAAACAAATCGAACGCACAGGGATGCAGATTCCCGGATTCAGGAATAATCCCCAAGTTGTAGAAAGGATCCTAGAGAGGTACATCCCTCCTGTCACGCTATTCTCTGGTGCTTTCGTGGGGTTGCTCGCAGCAGGCGCAGACTTATTGGGAACCGTCGGGAATGCCACGGGCACTGGGTTGCTGCTGGCAGTCGGCATCATTTTGAGAACCTACGAGCAAATACAGAAGGAACAAGCCATGGAAATGCACCCAGTTCTACGAGAATTCTTCGGAGCAACTTAACAAGAATAACGCTAGTATGCGCTCCACCAGATGCAGTTGTCCACACGTCATGTTGATATACGGACCGCAAGTCGGAGGCGCGCTGCGTCTGACGGGCGTTGGAGACTGAACCCCTCGGGGTCGTGAAGTCATCATTCACGTCAGTCGTTGCCGAGGAAGTGCGGTCCCGAACCAAGTTCGGGGCTTAGATTGGTGATCCACGACGAAAATCCTCCTGTTATCAGGAGGTGTGCAAGGTGCAGATAACATTCTCACCGCTAAGCACTTTAAGTTTCAATAGTCAACGACAACTCAAGCTCCAGCAAGGATCGTGATGTCGCGCACGCGAAATCCGGTTGATCCTGCCGGAGGCTACCGCTATTGGAGTCCGATTAAGACATGCGAGTCGAGAGCTTTCGGAGCTCGGCATACTGCTCAGTAACACGTGGGTAACCTGCCCTGTGCTGGGGGATAACCTCGGGAAACTGAGAACAATACCCCATAGTCCACTACGCCTGGAACGGTGAGTGGATGAAAGCCCCGGCGGCACAGGATGGGCCTGCGGCGTATCAGGTAGTAGGGGGTGTAAAGTACCCTCTAGCCTTCGACGCGTACGGGTTGTGAGAGCAATAGCCCGGAGATGGATTCTGAGACACGAATCCAGGTCCTACGGGACGCAGCAGTCGCGAAACCTTGACAATGCGGGAAACCGTGATCAGGGGACTCCAAGTGCCAGGAGTAAGATCCTGTGCTTTTCTTTTCTCTTCAAAGGATTTGGAATAAGAGGTGGGTAAGGACGGTGCCAGCCGCCGCGGTAATACCGGCGCCTCGAGTGGTAGTCGATTTTATTGGGCCTAAAACGTCCGTCGCCGGTCTGGTGCATTCGTGGGTAAATCAACCCGCTCAACGGGTTGA
>CEUJ01050024.1_pt1 | contig 59065 bp, 56 predicted proteins | sample 361531 | NCBI WGS metagenome assembly CEUJ01 (sample SAMEA2622842, study PRJEB7988) | marine metagenome | biome: marine biome (ENVO:00000447); feature: marine epipelagic mixed layer (ENVO:xxxxxxxxx); material: "saline water (ENVO:00002010), including plankton (ENVO:xxxxxxxx)" | depth 140 m | reverse complement strand
AGATTGGGGTAATTTTATGTTCACTAGTTTTTTTAATATCCTTTTCAATTCACAACACAAGGATATACTTTGCTGTGCAAAAGTATTTTACAAAAGCGATTTAAAAGGGTACGATATTATTTCAAATGAGTTTGATATAGATATAGAGCTAGCATCACTATATACAATAATTAACAGAGGTAAGAAAATTCCCCAAATATTACTAAAATATAATAGAAGAACTATTGAAGAAGGAAAAAAACTAAAAATATCTGATGGGTGGAGTATTCTATCTAGAATTATACGTATGACTAAATATCTATAATTATCTTATTTTTAAAAACTAAAAGATTGGTACATGTAAGCTTATATCAATTATTTTACGACCTAAAGACCAATGAAAAAAACCTGATATTGAATAATCCTTTTTCCACCAAAAAGTAAAATTAGTTTCAGCATAGGTTATTTCTTTTACATTACCGCTAGGGAAAGGACCTTTTAGATAATCTGAGTAAGGCTCAAAAACTCTATTCGCAATAGTTTCTTCACCGCTTACTAATATTCCAGTAGATATACTTGAAATGTAATTATTATTATTAAAGTAATTCATTCCAATACAAATTTCTTGACCGTCGCTACCTCTATACCAGCCTAAAGGCCTTCCACCATGTACAAAATTGTTAGTACCAATCCCATGGCGAAAAGTTGGCGTCCCTACATTTACTAATGAACTAAATAATGTAACAATGTGACTATTGGAGAAAAGTGGTGTGTATGCGAATCTAATTGAATATGCTTTGCCATGCTCTTTTCCAATTTGGATATCTTGATCAATTACAAATTCATCCAATAAATAATTAAGAGAAACCCTAAAGTTTTCGCTCATCAAATAATCCAAATGTGCTTGCCAGACAGCATTAGAATTACGGTCACCAACAATATTTAACCGGTTATTTAGCTCTATCTCTAAATGTGATGAAATTGGGTTCATATAGCCTATATCAAATGATCTATTTTCTCCTGAATAGATAACCGTTTCAGAAAAACCAATGACTAATGATTTTTTATTCGTCCACTCAAATCCTCGTGCTGTTATGTAACGGTTTATGTTGGTCTTTACATTCTCTAAAAAGCCATATATGTATCTAACTCGAATATTTCCATAATTTGACCCTAGTAAAAAGTAATCATAAGTGCTACTTTTTTCACTTAAGGCTAGTTGAATATCATTTCCCGACCCCCAACTTTCCCTTCCTCTACCAATTTGTAAAGTGGCCCAGCTGTTTTCAAACCCAATCCCGGAATGATTATTGTTATTATTGACGAGACTAGGTATAAAATGATTTGTATCTTCCTGTCTTACAAATTCAGGATAGATAAAACCATAGTAATCTATATGTTTGAAATACCCATATCCATTTAATGAATAAGATTTACTCTTAGCATTAAAATTGATTTGCCCATTAAAATTAATAACTGGTTTCTCTTCCCTTAATTTATTTTGAGGTTTTGATATAAATCGAATTGGACCAAAAATTGTTAAGGAATTCCAGTCCTTGCCAGCGTCGTAAAATAATTTTCTTGATTGATAAAAAAGGTGATTATTTGGAATTGATTGAGCAATTGTGAAACTTGATTGAAGTAGAATGATAAATATTATAATTATAAGATTCATTAGGAAATGATGAATGTTTTCATCAGATACTTTTAAGTCTAATATTATATGAAAGTAGAATTAATAATTGTGAATTTTGAGCAATTCTAACCTACTAAGTCTACGCTTCGGCTTTTATTGATCTAGTAGGTATCTTATCAGCATTTTCGAGATGGGGGCCCATAGTTCTTGGCCTGTAGGTTGGTATAATCTGATCTAATAATAATTGAATCTTTTCAATGTTTAAATCTAATGCTGAATCTATCAATTTATTTATACTTGGTTTAAGGATTGACCAAGGCATATGTGATTTTTTATCTTTGAGTATCATTATTTTCCTATGTGATGTACTCACTTTTTGTTCATTCAACAATTGAAGTTCCTCGTAAAGTTTTTCTCCAGGCCTCAAGCCAGTAAAAACAATTGGGATATCAATATCAGGTTCAAGACCCGAAAGCCGTATCAAATCTTTGGCCATTTGAACAATTCGTATTGGTTTCCCCATCTCAAGAAGAAATATTTCACCATCACGCCCAAGTGCTCCACATTGCAGTATTAATTGAGAAGCCTCCTGAATAGACATAAAATATCTTGTCATCTCAGGGTGTGTAATGGTTAAAGGACCACCCTCATTTATTTGCCTTTGAAATGTTGGAATCGCGCTGCCTGAGCTTCCTAGTACATTCCCAAAACGTACTGCCATAAATGTAGTTTTTGAATTATCGTTATAAGATTGTACAACTTTTTCAGCAGCTCTTTTGGTGGCACCCATAACATTAACAGGATTTACAGCCTTATCTGTTGAAACCAATACAAATTTTTCAACCAAATATTTATTTGATAGTTCTACTATGTTTAATGTCCCTCCCACATTTGTATTTACTGCAGTCCATGGATGCAATTCTTGAATAGGGACATGTTTGTATGCAGCCGCATGAAAGACGACGTGAGGACGATTTTCAGAGAACACTTTTTCACACTCATTTTTAACAATCACAGAAGCCAAAACTGTTTTTAAGATTGTCTTTGTTTGTATCTTTGAAAAATACTGATCTAACTTATAGATACTTTCTTCATTTATGTCTAAGCAGATAATTTCTGCTGGTTCAAAGGAAAGGCATTGCCTAACAAGTTCAGATCCAATTGACCCCCCAGCACCGGTGATTAGAACTCGTTTCCTTTTAAGAATATTTTCAATTGAGTTCATATCTAGTTTTACCTCTTCTCGTCCCAAAAGATCTGAGTATGCAACATCTCGAACTGCTGCCATTGAAATTTCACCATCAATGATTTCATTAATAGCAGGAACAGTCTTGTATCTTTTACCAGTTTGTTTACATATATCTACAATCCGTCTTATCTGATCACCTGTTGCAGCTGGTGCAGTAATGAGCAGTTCATCATATTTAACCTTTAAATTTGGTAAATCTCGAATACTGCAAAATATTTTTTTACCATGCATTAAAGCACCGTGTTTTTCCACATTATCATCAACAAAACCAGCAATAGAATATTGATGCCTTGATGTGGTCATTATCTCTCTAGCGATCTTTTCACCTGTTTTTCCTGCACCAATAAGCAACAGCACTTTTTTAGAATGAGAATTTTTTAATGGAGACTCTTCGTGATAATGGGTAAAGTAAACTCTAACACTCAATCTTACAGCAACAGTAAATAGCGCATTTAAAATATAATATATTAATAAAACAGATCTGGGATAACCATTAAATCCAGTATAAATAAGAACAAAAAAGGTTGAAATCACAGCAACTGCACTTACAGAAAGAAGAATTGCATAAAGGTCAAATAAACTGGTATAACGCCAAATGCGCGCATACAAGCGTGCAAAATAAAATATACTTATTTGCACTAACATAAACCACGGCGCCCAATCAAAGAATACTGCTAAAAAATTATCTGGTATAGAAAAATCAAACCGAATTAGGAAAGCAATATATAAGGTGGTTATAGATGCTATGGCATCAAGCGAGATTAGCTTAAGGTTTCTGTTATTCATATTTTAAAGTTACAGAATCAATATAACAAAACTGAGAAAAATTTAATCTCATATCCTTTATATATTTTATAAACAACATATAAAAAAAGCTCTTTTCAGAGCCTCAATTTGAATGTAAAAAAGTTCCTTTTACCTAGTTAGAAACTCCATCCATCTTCAAAACCCTAAAAACAGTTGTAAATAAAATTTTCATATCAAGCCATAACGACTTATTCTTTAAATAAAATTCATCCATTTCCACCTTTTTCTTAATACTAAGTTCGTCGCGACCATTTACTTGTGCCCAGCCTGTTAAACCTGGCATTAACAAATGGACACCAGCATGAGTTCGTAATTCAATCAAATCATCCTGATTATACAAAGCTGGGCGCGGACCAATGAATATCATGTCGCCTTTGACAATATTGAACAATTGTGGTAATTCATCCAAGCTAAATTTTCTTAAAAACAGTCCAATGGATGTATAAAATGAAGCACTGTCTTCTAGTAAGTGAGTTGCAATATCAGGTGTATCCCTTTTCATAGTCCTAAACTTGTAAATCCAAAAGTGAGCATTGTTTTTTCCGACTCTTTTTTGTTTAAATAAAATTGGAAATCCATTATTTAATACAATAGCAATAGCAACTAGTATCAAAATTGGTGAAAGGATAATAAGTAGAAAGAGACTGAAAATTTTAGAAACTATATTTTTCATAATTTTTGCTCTTATCGTTGATTCTAACCTGTTGATTCACTGTCTAATGTTTTAGGCATATCTATAAACTGTCGTATTTTACCTGAAGGAAAGATATTATCTGAAATTAGCTTTACTGCATTTTCCTTCAAGAAAGTATTATTCATTATCGTTCCTATGTAATATAGCACCCTTACTATGACTCTTGGGATAGGGATAATCCATTTTGCATTCACATATTTTAATATATCATTATAGGAATAATCTTTCACATCGGAAATATTGTAAATACCTGGCGGGACTTTATCTTCAATAATGCCCTCAATAGCATACCCAATGTTTTCTAAATTGCATAGGGATAACTTTTTTGACCCAATGCCTACTTTATAAAATCTACCACCCATTTTCGTACGGCGATTGATATTTAATTGAAAATTTGATGCATAAACGGGTGCAAATCGGAGTATCCAAGATCGAGCATTGTAGTTGTTTAGTAAATATTCTTCTGCTTCTAATTTGGTGACCGCATATGGACTAAATGGGTTTTTCTTTGAATCTTCGTCATAAATATTTTGATTCATTTTTTCGCCATACACAGAAATAGTACTAGCAAATATTATTTTATCTGGTAGCTTATTTTTTTGATCTAACTTTGAAAGAAGATTCACTAGAGTTTGTTTGTTAATACGCTTAAACTCGACTAATTCTTTACCTTTTCCCTTTTTATGAGCTAGACCTACCAAAAAAATAAGTGCACCAAATTTTAGAGATTTTTCAGCAAAGGCTTCTATATCTTCTTCTTGAGTAAGATCTAAAGTGGAAAAGTTTTCTTCAATTGAAGGCTTACCATAATCTATTGCTGTTATAAAATAATCTTCATAAAACCTGGTATATAAAAAGGAGCCAATCATTCCATTAGCTCCTGCAATTAATACATTTTTTTTCTTTTGTAGATTAATTTTTTAACGCCTAATTAGTATTTCATATTATTGAATATACTTTCCATTCTATCCATTAACATAGTTCTTTCAAATTCATTTTTATAATAATTAAGTGCATTTTGACCAAGTTTATTTAACTCATTTTGGCTTAGGGAGCTAAGTTTGTTAACATTTTTAGCTAATAATTCAGGTCTTTTAGATGGACATGTCAAACCTGCTTGAGCATTATCAATAATTTTTGATGCCTCACCATCTATCATTGCAAGAACAGGTTTGGCACATGCTAGATATGTTTGAACTTTTGCCGGTATAGTAATAGAAAAAATATATTCTTTTTTTAAGGAAAATAACATACAGTCTGCTTGAGCATAAAAATCTGGCATTTTTTCTAGTGGGTAATTCCCCATCATATGAAAACAGTTTTCTAATTTATTTTTTTTTATTTCAGACTTTACCCAATCTTCTTTTCTACCACCTCCCAATACAACCCAGTGAATATTCTTTTTAGCTTTTAGAATTATAGCCGCTTCTATAATAGATGGAAAATCTTGAGCTTCCCCAATATTACCAGCAAACATAATTTTAAAACTATTTGGGGGTATAAAATCCAAGGTGTTTTTATTAGACTTAACTGGCTTAAATATTGGTTCAGCCCACTGCGGGAAATAGTCTACTTTATTTTTATTGATGCCTTTCCTTACAATGGAATTAATAAATCCTCTTGAGGAGACCAATATTTTATCTGAGTTTGTATAAATGAATTTTACTAATGGATTTAAAATTTTGGGGATTATCTTAGTTTTCAGGTTTCCTGCTGAGGCAATACTTTCAGGCCACAAATCAAGAACCCAAAAGCAAATCGGTATATTTTTAATCTTTTTTATAAAAATTGCTGGAAGGCATACTGTAATTGGAGATGGCTCAAATACAAAAATAATATCAAATTTTTTATTTAATAAATAGACTGAAGTGAATATACTCCCAAAAACAAATGAGATATAATTCAATGCGAGCCTCAAAGGAGACCCTGAACCACGAGGAATTAACGGAGAACGAAATATTTCCATTCCTTGATAAATTTCTCTATTTTTTTTAAAAATTCCGTAGCCTGCGTAATAATGGCCACGAGGATAATTGGGAATACCCGTTAGAATTGTGACCTTATGCCCTCTGCTTTGGAACTCTTGAGCAAAATCATTTATGCGGAAGTTTTCAGGATAAAAGTATTGTGTTACAATTAAAATATTCAAATGTTTAATATATAATTATATATTACTTTTTTGTTTATGCCAAACCTCTCGATTCACATAGTCAGTATAACTTAAAATTATTCTCAAAACCTTCTTTGAAACATTATTTGTATCATAATCTTCCACCAATTTGAATGGGCGTTGTTTTGTCTCATAGTGTGCTGTAACGATATCAATAGACTTAATTACTAAGTCTGCTTTTAAACCGCACATGATTAATGTCCCCTCATCCATCCCTTCAGGACGTTCATGCGCTTGTCGTATTGTAACTGCTGGAAAATTTAAAATAGATGATTCTTCTGTTATGGTGCCGCTATCTGATATAACGCAGGCAGCGTTCATTTGCAACTTTACGTATTCGAAAAAGCCGAGCGGTTTCAGGAATTGAATATGCGAATGGAAGTCTTTTGATTTTTTTTCGAGTTTTTTTCTAGTGCGTGGATGGGTCGTAACAATGATTTCCTTATCATATTTATTTGCTATTGTATTCAAAGACTCAAACAAATTAGTGAAATTAACTTTGTTATCGACATTTTCCTCTCTATGCACGCTTACAACAAAATATTCTTTCGTTTTAAGGCTTAATTTTCCCAAGATATCTGAAGATTCAATTTGCGGCTGATAGCATTCCAAAATTTCTTTCATTGGTGATCCAGTCTTAATCACTGTTTCAGGCCGTAATCCTTCAGCTATAAGATATCCCCGAGCATGATCGGTGTAAGGCATGTTAATATCGCTTAGATGATCAACGATTTTTCGATTAATTTCTTCTGGCACGCGTGCATCAAAACACCGATTACCCGCTTCCATGTGAAAGATCGGTATCTTCCGCCGTTTAGCTGAAATCGCGCATAGGCTACTGTTGGTATCTCCAAGTATCAGAACCGCATCAGGCTGTTCTTTCTCAATCACTTCATCTGTCCGAGCAATTACATTGCCAATTGTTTGTGCTACTGAATCGCCAGGCACATCAAGAAAATGATCTGGCTTTTTAATATTAAGCTGTTTAAAAAATATTTCATTCAATTCATAATCATAATTTTGTCCCGTATGAACGAGAATATGCTTTGTATGCATATCTAGTTCATTTATTACCCTACAAAGCTTGATTAATTCTGGTCGAGTACCTACAATTGTCATTACTTTAAAATTCATATGGTTAACTCCTTATTGATTATTATCAAGTTCGTCTACCATTTCTTCCCATGGTGGTGGTTTATAGTCGAATTCTTTTCTGAATCGAGTAGAATCAAGACTGCGATCACAAACAAACGAATCATCAGGCAATATTTCGACATGATGTTTAAACTTATTTTTAAACATGAGGCACAAATCATATTTATTAATAGGTTCGCTTGAAACATGATATACACCAAATGCTTTGGGATTAAGAATCATAAGTTCAATAATTCGACTCATTTCCAAGCTGGTAAATCCTGAGTAAATAGCTTTCCTAAATCCTTTTATAGTGCCTTCTTGAGCCAAAAACCATTCCAAAAGGCTCTTCTTCCTCGATAATTCTGGACCAATAATGGATGTCCGTAAAGTCAGACAAAAATCATCCTTAACTTCACCCAAAAACTTTGTTTTTCCATAAAGATCGCCAGCATCGGATGGATCACTTTCTAGATAATTTCCCTTTTCCCCAGAAAAGATACAATCAGTACTAAAATGGATAAGCCTGGCACCTACTTGTTTACATAGAAGAGCTAATCGGTGAGGCAGAAGCGCATTAATTTCAATACAAGGGATAGCCTCTTTTGCGATTGATTGCTGTTTAATGATACCAACACAATTAACTAATATTTCCGGCATAAAATCATAAACAACTTCTTCAACTCGCTCAAAAGACATTACATCAATCCCTGTATACGAATTTTTTTCATTGTATAATCCATATTGTTTATACTTGGATTTATCCTGACGCAATGTACACCGTACGTCATAACGTTCTTGAAAATATTTGAAGAGTTGATGCCCAAGCATGCCATCACCGCCCAAAATTAAAATTTTCATTCTTCTATCCTTTGTTTTGGGTTCCTAGTGCAATCTCTTTCTTTGCCCATTCCATATATCCTTTCAGTCCTTCTTCAAAGTTCTCTAGGTAATGAAATCCTAATGCTTGATGAAAAGCAGATAAGTTAACTAAACTGTCGCGTAGGTGCCTAGTTCTTCTGGCTCTATATGTACGTTTTTGTTTAATTCCTGATACTGTTTTCAATATTTTAGCCTGTCGATTGGTAATTCTGTTATTTCAAGAAAAAGATTATCAAGAACTGTTACTTCATGACCATACTGTTTTATTTTCTCGCGATTAAAAATTCTAACTTCTTTAACCTTTGAATTTAAAAATCTGCGCAGAATTGCATTACCGCATGACCCAGTTCCCCCTTCGTTTATTAAAGTTCTATTATTAAACATTATTTGATATTCCTATCAAGCTTATAAATTTCTTTGTAGATATCTTTTATACCAACTTATGGTTTTATCAATGCCTTTGGAAAATGAGTGAGTTGGACTCCAATTAAAGTATTCATTCACTTTCTGATAGTCCATATATTGATGAGAAATTTCACCTGTAGTTTTTTTATCCTTCATTCGTTGAATAATTTTATCTAGGTCTTCGGGATTATTAACTTTTTTAAATATTGTTTCTAAAACTTTCCTTATAGAAATGGGGGAATTTGTACCTGCATTGAAAATTTCACCCATTAATTTATCTTGTTTTTTAGCGAGTTGTACTCCAATCTCTAAGTATAAGTCTGCTACGTCTTCTGAGAATATAAAGTCTCTAGTCATTGATCCATCGCCCCTTGGTTCGAATTTTGAATATCTGAGAGCTGATCTGATTCCATCAGGTATTAGGGCTGAGAAATTAAGTTGGCCTGGGCCATAAATATTAGAAAATCGAGTGATAATGATTGGTAGCTTGAAGACTTCAGAAGTATATACTTTTGCTATCATGTCAGCACAAGCTTTTGATGTATCATAGGGATATTTAGGTATTAATGGGTAGTCCTCCCTATATGGCATTTTACTTATGTCATATGAACCATATGCCTTATCGCTTGAAGCAATCACTATAGATTCAATAGATCCAGAGTGGCAACGGATTGCTTCAAGCAAAGTATATGTCCCCCTAATATTTGTTTCAAACGTGAGATAAGGGTTTTGAAGGCCAACTCCAACTTCTACTTGAGCAGCAAGATGATAAACAACATTAATGTTTTCTTCTGAAATTATCCTTTCCACTAGTGTTTTATCTACCAAATCTCCCTTAATTAGTGTTACCTGCTTTGACAATCCTTCAAAATATAGAAATGTTTGTTTATCTATATTTCTTATCAGGCCAAAAACATTTGCTCCCTTTTCAATAAGCAACTTTGTAAGGTTCCCTCCAATAAATCCATTTATCCCAGTTACCAATACATTTTTACCTTTCCAATACACTTGATTCATTTAATCTCCTTAACAATCTTATTTAATTGATCTTCAGCCTCATCTAACTCTCTTAATGTATTTATCGTGATATGAACACCCTCATGTTTATAAGCTGAAATAATGCCTTTTTTTGCTGCGTCATTTAAAAAACTAACAAAGGAAGAATATTGCAAAATAACATTCATAAAATCTCTATCGAAGTAAAAGTAGCCAATATTTATCCATTTATCTAAGGTTGGCTTTTCCTTAAAAGAAATAACTTTGTTATTAGAATCAGTTTCAACCAAACCAAATTGGGTTTTTAGAGGCCAAACAGATATGGTTACAGGTTGACTATGTTGTTTATGAAATTTTATTAATTTATCTACATCTAAATCGGTTAACGTATCCCCATAAAGGACCAAAAAGTCTGTATCAATATGTTTAGAAGAATCTTTTATTCTTTGAATTATATCTGCATCTCCTGAATAAACAGTTTTATATGAAAAACTAGGTTCTAATTCTTGCATATATGAATGTATTTTATCAGCTTTATAGCCAGTTGCAATTATAAAATCATCTATATTAAAACTTTCTAGGTGTTCAAAAATATAGGATATTATAGGCTTTTTATTAATTTGAATTAGTGGTTTAGGTATATCGACTGTAAGAGGCCTTAAACGTTCACCCTTACCACCGCATAGTAATATTATTTTAGGTTTTTTAGACAAAATACTTTTCAGAGAATTTTATTAAATAATTCTTCTGAAGTTAATATGGGTTTTCTTACTTCTTTAATCGAAAGGAATCTCTTTACAGATCTTGAAATGGATCGAGGCGAATAAGGATCAAAACTCTCATTTGGATCAATTAAATCTCTTACATAATCAAGTTCAGAAGCAATTATTGGTAAGTTAAATTTCTTCGCCTCTACAAGGGGTAATCCATATGACTCGAAGACTGAAGGATATATCAAAGCAGAAACTTTTGTAAAATACTCCAAGAGGGCATCGCGTTCTAAACGAGGCTTTATTACAACATTCAATTTATTCTCATCAATATAAGTTTTAATAAAATTATACTCATTTTTAAACGAATCATCATCAATAGTCAAATACAGTTTAGGCCTTATGCTTTCAGAAGCTAATAACTTCCATGCTTTTAAAAGATTTTTATGGTTTTTATGCGGTTCCAAACTTGCTACATATAAAAAACTTTCTGACTCCTTTAGACTTGCCTTATTCAACAACCTCTCATGATTCTTAAAAGGTAAAACTTTAATCTCACCTCTGAATTTATTAATTCTAAAGCTCTTAAGGATGTCTTTCATAGTTAGTGACTGAACTATTATTTCATCAACCTTATTAATATAAAGTCTTACAAGAAATTTTTCTAAGTATAATCTAAACCTAGTTTTTAATGGATATTTTGATAAAGGATAATTTTCAATTAGCAACCTATTTGATTGAAATAGTATGGTTTTTGTACTATGTCTAATAAAGGGAGGAATATTGCCGAAGTAAATAATTAAATCTTTCTCTTCAACAAGCTTCTGTATATCTCTGATTATAAAAACTCTTTGATATTTTTTATATTTTATAAATTGAATATTATCAAAACAAAAGTTATTCTCGTTAAAACGCTCATCAACATAAACAGTAAAATTAATGTGTTTCATCTTTTTTACTGCATTCAATACATCAACCAACATAGTCTTACCGCCGCCTGAATGCATATTAGATGCATTTATTAATATTTTCATGAAAAATACTTTTTAAAAGTATTGAGAAAAAAAATTTTGAATAAATTAATTATAATATTCAAATAAAAGATAATTGGCTAATTGTTAATATCTGACAAGGGTTAATTAGTATACCATTTACTATATGACTTAAATTTATTTTTATATATAAAATCTGCAGCACCATACAAAAAACTTCCAATTAGATTTTTAGAAAAATTTGAATTTATTGTATCTCTTCTTATTGAAAGTCTATCAAAGACCGTAGCATTATTTCCTCTCATTCCAGTATAAATATATTTAAACCTAGTTTGAGCTATATTCATTGCATCTTTTGAAAAGCTTTCTAAATCACCAAAACTATATGCGAAATGTTTTACCTTTTTATCAATTATAGATTCAAGATCATTTGCTCCATCAATTATTTCAAGTATTAAATTATTTTTGGAATCTATTGAAGAAAGCCTTTTATGCGATTTTGTATGAAATCCAATTTCATGTCCTGAATCAATCAAAAATTTTAAATGTTCTGGGCGCATATTTAAGAGTTCATTTTTATGGCTAGGGATGCTTTCACCTTTCCATTCCGGATAAAGATTATTCTCAAGAAAGTTATATGAGCTTTCATTATTGCAAGTATTTAAATAATCTGTTATAATAAAATGGAGTGCTTCTATACCCATTGGTTTTAATATTTCTTTACTAAAATAATAATCAGATATAAATCCATCATCAAAAGTGAGTAAAATTTTTTTTCCATTTACTTTCTTGCTATCTATAATCTCTGAAAACTCTGCTGGGCTAATAAAATCCCACTCTTTAGAAAGCCACCTCAAAATATCTTCGTACCTGGGAAACATATTTTTAGGTATGTCATGGAAAAGCAAAACTCTTAGTTTATTATTCTCGGTATTGAAAAATCTCTCTAATCTTTCAAAAGCAAATAATGGATAATACGAAAAAGAAATTAGTTTATGTTTTAAACTCATTTATGTATTTCTAAAAATAAAAAAACGGTTAATAAAAGCTGTAGAAGAACAAATTATCAATTTTAAACTAGTATATAAATTTACTTTTTTACTAAACATATTAAAAAGCAATCCACTCTCCAACTTGCGTATACTCTTTTCCTCCAAGTCCTCGCTTAAATTGAGTAATCCCTGGTGTGTTTTCTTCATCAATACCTCCAAGATCAAACACAAGGCAACCTAGTTTTTTCATTTCTACAATAACATTCCAAAATAAAAAGTGATTCGCCCTAAGATTACGACCTTTGTCACCATTCCAGCCAACCCAATATGTAAAAGCAGCACCGTGCCTAACCATTAAAACTCCAGCTAATGGTTCATCAGCGATAGAGACCTTAAAAATGAAACAATTTTCCATATTACCAAGATAGAATTCAGTAATTAAATTTTCGTTACTTCCAATGAAATCATTTTTTTTCATCAAATAATTATATTGCTTCATGAGCCATTTAAAATCTCTTTCACTATTTGTTACCTCAATGGACATATCCTTTTTTTCTGATTTTAAAAGATTTCTACGCCATGACGCTTTTAAGTTTGATCTTAATTTATCGACTGGAGGAATGAGGTCAAGCCAGATGGACTTATATGGCTTAGTCTTCCTACGCCAAAATTTTGCTAAAGCTAAAGTTTTAGTATTTTCAGAAATATCAATTAGTTCAGGCGCAATAAGTAGAATTTTACCTTTCCACCATTTTATTTTTTTTTGTAGGACTCTATAAATATTATACTTTATTTCAAAATTATTATTACCATTGATAAACAACGGACCGCGATTAATTCGGATAATCTTAAAAGAAAACAAAGATTTTTCCAATGCTTGGAAAATAGCAATAACATTACTGTTATGTTTGATTAATCCCCTCCTAACTCTCCAACCTTCTGATTTCTCTTTTGCTTTACCATATCCCCAAGATTGAGAAATGTTTGATTTCACCACCATACCTATATACTTTTCCCAATCTTCTTCCCTCTCATTAAACCATTCTAGCTTATATTCATCATTATTTAATTCAATTGATTTCTTATTGTCTAATAATGTACTCACGGATTACTCCTTTCAAATTTACCCGCAAATAATATGTTACCCAGAGGCGACAATTAATTGGAAACGTCTGAAATAATTGATTGAATTAAAGACATAATATTTAATTTTTCATACAATGAAAGGATTTTTGTCGAGCTAAAAATCCAAAGTAGCCTCGATTGTTGGACAATAGCGCATCAAGGCGGCCCAACCAATTACCTTCTTTACCTATAAAATATGCATGGAACTCCGGTTTATAGAGAATCTCAGATAGTCGTTCATGGACTTTAGTCTTAAATATTGATTGGAGCAACATTTTTTGTTCATTACTTGCCCTAGCAAGCCAAAAAGAACCATCCACCCATCCTTCTTTTAGATATCGGCGTCCTGCTATTCGACTGAGCCAACGAATTACTGCACAATCGTTTAAAGAATAGCTGGCGAATATCCCTCCCCGCTTAATGATACGGTGAGCTTCAGTTAATGCCTTTTCAAAAAGCACGACATGTTGAAGAACCTGAACCGACCAATATCCATCAAAGGATTCATCGGGGAAATTAATTGATGTGGCATCACCATGAATAAGGAATATCGATTCATTGATAACATTTCCAAGCAAGTCCCTTGCATATAGCAGGTTCTCTCGAACAAAGTCCAAGATAAAAACCTGAATATCGGGTCGGGTCTCTTGTAAAGTACGCCAATGCCAACCCCAGCAACCGCCGACATCGATTATCCGACCACCATATGGAATATGTTGTAAAAAGCGATCAACTTCAAAGTCCATTACTGGTATTGAATGATGTTTGTTGATTTTATAGAGCAGATTATCATGATTAACTACCGCAACCTGTTCACGCATCTTAATCTCTAAAGCCTGTTCTACGTTTGTAAAGGCGTAACCATAAATTCCATCCTCACCCAATTGCATTTTACCCATCATCTCTAATATGGAGATTAAACGGGGGTCATTTTTATTTTTGTCATATTCCATAGAACTCTATTTGGATTTTTATTGAATTTATAAGATTTTAATAACACAAGAATGGCTGTTATATAAAAGTAGAATGGATCCCACCACTGTCCATGCTGTAAATGCATTATGGTTTGTGCGATATATGCTAATGCAACATAATATACAATCCCAGTCGTTTTATTCGTTAAAGCGGGGATTACATGAACTTTAAACATATGATAAAAATATATACTTATTACTATGAGTACTGGTATTCCACCAATATTTATCCAACGTTCAATTGCGTACTGACTCATAAAAGTTTTATTATTTATTTGAAATGTAAAACCATGTCCAAAAGGCTTACTTAAGCTAGGCTTTTGAAAATTTGAATGTATTAAAAAATGATATAATTTTTCGTAGCCTTGCCCTGCCAATCGTTCAGTAATTCTTGAGGTTTGCGGATTAATTTGATTTTTGTTATAATAAGTTAAATCCATTTTATCCTTGCTAAAATACCCATGCATAGACGAAAGAACTATTAAGGTAGTCAGACATCCTATGGCAAAAGAAACAGTTGCAGATCTTTTAAATATTTTAATTTTATATATTTTATTACTTATCACAGAAATAATGACAACGCCAAATATGGAAAATATATTTGCAGCGGAAAGCGTTAGAGTTACGGCAAAAAAACAGAGCAAACTAGATAATAGATAAATATATTTTCTACTTAATATATAATATCCAAAGCTTAAAAATGCAGAATACTGTAAAAAACGACCAAGCTTATCCGGTGAAACAAAAAACCCAACAGCTCTAGATATACCGAAATAATTATTGCTAGCCCATTCCATATTACCCCAAAAGGAATTATAACGTAAAGTTCTGCTCACCATAGGTTTATCTACATAACTAAAATCAAACTCAAAGCCTGATAAAACAAGAAACCATAAAATGATTGCATGGATAGAAAAAGCAACCCCAATGAAGATAGGAAATTTAATTATTTTCTCTGAAAATTTATATGGATTGACCATATATAATAATAAAACTAGTGGTACAGACATTAAAAAATACTTAAAGAAATAATTTAGGTTTTCAGTGCTAAAGTTTAATGCAACACTGATAAAGATGAATAGCAACCACACAAAATAGTACTTTACTACTTTTTTAATATAATAATTTTTATGGTTACCCTTGATTTCAAAGAAAAAAGTAATCAGCAGAAATAAAGAACCAAGTTTTATTATTCTATCCATCGTATACTGACTAACAATCAATAAGTCGTACTCAAGAATAAAGGTAAACAATAAAATAAGAAAGACTAGTTCTTTATACTTATTGTAAAACATTTATTTGATTATCCCTAGATAATATTCTTAACAAGTTGCTCCCTAACTGTAAATTTCGAAAATAAGTCTGGTACCGATATAAGACATCCAGTATTGCACTTTAATTGCCGTTTTAAAATTGTTTTTGGGTGATCAATTTCATCTCGTACAAGGTAAAGTTCAGAATACTATTCAAGTGATAGGTATTTGATAATGGCTTCATCTAAAATTATCTGATTTTTTAAATATAGATTAATCAACGGATTTTCACTTTTACCCAACCGTTTGAAAAATAATATAAACTTATTTGTTTATCTTCAAAATAATTTGGAAAAGATATTTAACATATAATTTTAAGATCATTATTAAAAGTGATGATTTTACACTCAATTTTATTTTTCTTTTATTAATGTAATCCAAACATACTTTAATATTTTCTAGGTGAACTATTCCTCCCATTGTTTGAGTTGCTTGTTTTGCATGTATTCGCCATTTAGATAGTACATTATCACTACAATACATAGAGTAATTTTCCCCAACTCGTAAAAAAAATTCATAGTCTAAAACATGTTTATATGTTTCATTAAAACCCCCAATAAAATTCGCTATATTCTTATTAAAGATTACCGTCTCACTATCAATAAAACATCCATGTTTCAACAAATTCTCCGCAGCTTTACCTTTGCTTAAATCAAAATTGGTTGGATTTATTCCATCAAAATGATAATTAATAAAATCACCATTAGAATTCATATGAATGGAATTGCCAAAAAAAAGGCTTGCCTTAGGATTGTTCATGATGTCATTTACTTGAGATCTTAAACGATTAGGCATACAAATATCATCATGATCAATAATAGCAATCCAATCACCTTTAGCATTTTCCATGGCTATATTTCTTGCTGCACCAAAACCTCTGTTTTCTTGTTTGAAATATGAAATGGGAATCCCTTGTTCTATATAATCAAAAATTATTTCTTCAGTACTATCAGTTGATCCATCATTTACTATAACTATCTCCCAATTAGCGTAAGTTTGATCGATAACGCTATCAATGGTTTCCATAAGGTACTGCTCGGAATTATAACAACAGATCATTACACTAATGAATAAATCATCTTTCATTTAATTAAAAAATTTGAAAAACTAAAAAACTCCTGGATGAGTTAGATAGTCTGAATAATCATCTTGTAAATATTCTTTTAAAGTCACTCTCCAGTCGCGCATTATATTTAATTTAAGACCATCTAGTTTTTTATTTATAAGTCGCTCGCAATCTGGCCTATCAGCAAAATATTCCTTTGCAAAATAATCTGAATTAACCTTTACTATTGTTATTTGATCTTCAATATTTAGTAATCTCACAATTTCATTCGCGACATCTAACCTACTAGTTAATCCAGAACATACCATATTGAATAAACCACGTTGACCTTTCTCGATAAGCAGTCTAACGTTCGCTGCAAAGTCATGGGTATAAGTAGGAGTGCCAAGTTTATCATCAACAATATGTAACTTTTTTTGCCCCTTTTTTAATTGTTCCATAACTTTTTGGATGAATTTTTTGTCTTTTTTTGGGCCACCACCCATCATCCATCCTGCTCGACAAATCAAGTAGTCATTTGCATTTTCAATCACATATTTTTCACCTTGATATTTTGAATTAGCATAATGGCCATTAGGATTAGGTATAGATGATTCATCATATACATCATTTTTCCCGTCAAAAATACCTGCTGTACTAATGTAAAGTATAGGAATGGAAAGTTCATTCGCGATATGTACAGCATGTTTCACAGAATCAGTATTTGTCGCGTATGTATCTTCTTGGTGTAATTCACAGTATTCCAAATCTGTATAAGCACCAACGTGAAAAAGCCAGTCTGGTTTAAAATCATTTACATAATTTTTATAATCTTTAAAATCACGGAAATCTAAATATGACAACCAGTCTTCATTAACGTCAATATCAGAACATTTTAATTCATATTTTTTATTAAACTGTTTATAAAATGCATCTCCAAGCATACCACCACATCCAGCAATATAAATTTTATTTTTCAAAACTAAGTCTCCATATTTTTATAAAATTATTAATCCAAAACAAGTTTAATATAATATATTCTTTCAATGCCACTACCTGTTGTGAAATTCTATAAATTCACTAAACGATGATATCTGTATGCCATAGTTTTAGCATCAAATTTTTTCATATCCTCTTTTGCATTTTTTGCCATTTCAATAAATTGATCTCGAAAATTATTGTAATGAACTAGTACATCAGCCAATGATTCCGGGGATTCAGGCGGTATTAACCATCCATTATTTTCATTTACAAATTCCGTTACTCCGCCTACAGTAGTTGCAATCACAGGGACACCAACAGCCATAGCTTCTAATATGGTTAGACCAAATCCCTCAAAATCTTTTGTTAACATTGCCACTAGATTTAATTGATTTATCCAAGTTTTTATATCACCTTCCAAATATCCGGTAAAATGAATCTGTTTATCGGCACCAACATATTTCGCAATATTCTTGAGTCTCAATATTTCTTTCTCTGAGCCACTTCCAATTATAATTATATGGAAGGTTTTTTTAAGTGGCGCGGGTAATTCATCTAATGCTAAAATTAGATCCTCGTGTCCTTTATATCGTTCAATTCTACCAATAATTCCTACTAAATTATTTTCACTACTAATATTATATTTTTCGAAAAATCCATTTGGCTGTTTTGATTCTATATTTACATTGAAATCCACACCATTATGGATAACTCGAATTGGATTAATATATGGATCAAAATTTCTATAATCTATCAAAGTCCTTCGCGTAGCCCTTGATACGCATACAAGATCTGTAGCCCAACTATTTTGAATAGCATAATTAATATACTTTTCAAAAGGGTGCTTTAGAATTCGTCCATGAATAGCTCCATGATGTACAACTAATATTCTTTTTTTTATGCCCAATTTTTTTGCAGCCAATATCACTGCTAAAGATTCATAGGCACCTGGATAATTCCCATTATGGACCATTAAAACATCAGGGTCCTTAACTTTTTTTAATGTGCCCTTGGACCTTATGTATAGTAAATAAAACCAAATAGGGAAAAGTAGTTTTCTCATCACTGAAGCTATTTTGCCATCGCTTAAAGCTGTATTAATAAACTCTATATTTTTACTTTTTATTTTTGATTCAAAATGATCAAGATTAAGACAATTATTATTATGAATAAGAACAAATTCGTCATGACGACTTGGCCAATGGTTTAGTGAATTTATTATTACTTCACTGACCCCACCCCATTCTGATGCTAAATGGTGGAAAATGATTTTCATTAATATAAAACTATTTTATTCATCTTATGCCTTATTATAAATCGAATTTCTTAACATTCTTATTTTAGCTATACTAAAATAATTTGAATAAAATGTCAAAATTAGAAATGCCCAGGCTATTACATTAGCTATAATAGATAATCCAGTAAAAGACCATATCCCAAAATGTTTCAGTATGCTCCAGTTCAAAAAAGACAACAATATTGAAAATACAAATGGTATTATCAATTTGAAAATAAAAATAACAAAAAGTTTAGTTGAACTGGTAAGATATTTCCTCGAGAAAAAATATGTAAGGGACGAAACAAGGCCCTGAGTTATAGTCGTTACAATTGCAACTCCAGTAATTCCATATCCAAGTTTTACAACAATTATATCAAAAACAATATTTAGTAGTAATCCTAAGGAGAGTGCTATCAAAACTAATCTCTCTTTTTTTACTCTATTTGATTGTAATATCAAATTTGGTAGTATAGTTGATGTTTCTAGAAAAATCTGAGATGATAAAAATATAAAAACTAATTTAGAAGCAGAATATTTAATTGTGACTGTTTCTACTAAAATAACAAATCCTATCTGAGAAAAAGTCATGGCCATACATGAAGATAAAGAGAAATAAATGGCCATTCTTTTTAAACTCTCAAATGCATCAAGGTCTGATGACGCTGTGTTTAAATCGCCGTAAAATATAGGTTCTAAGACCTTGCCAAAATCTTTTAATCCTTGTGAAATCATTGTCATGAAGGTAAATGCAAATATAAAGAGACCTAACTGATCAAATGGTAAGTACTTTGAAATAATAGTATTATCTACTATACCAACAAATGCACCGTATATAATTGATGAAAGTGTAAGAACAATTCCTGCACGCATTAATCTAAATAATTCTATTCTATCAAACCTAAAAACAAATCCCACACCTCTAATTCTAAGTAGTAATATTATATTTATAATACCAGTTATCAATGGTACCAGAATCAAAGTATATGTTTTAAACCAATATATTAATAACAGGGTTAGCGCCGTTGGAACTATTGTTATATATAATTGAATTTTAGCAAGGCTTGAAAATTTAAGCCTAACCCAGTTCATTGAATGTAAATAACCCTCAACTTTTTGTATTGCGAAGAGGAATGAGCCAAGCAGTAATAGGTTTCTCAGTAATATAGATGATTGGAAAAAAGCAGATATGATTAAACCAATAAAAACAATAAATCCAAGGAAGAAATCTGCAGACCAAGCTATATATTGTATATTTAAAGCTTTTTCATGCTGGTTGTTTTTTAATAGGCTGGGCAATTCTATGGGCAAAGTTGCAGCTGCTCCTGTCTTTATCCAATTAGCATACCTTACCCAAAGCATTATATATCCAATTATCCCTAGCTCAGTTGGACCTAAAACTAGCGCAATTATAATTTGCCTAGGAATCATCATTAGCTTTCCTACAAAGTTTAGGCTGGTAAACTTTGCTGATTGCTTAAGAATCTTGATTATACTAATCCCCATAAATATTAATCAGTTTGAAAAATATTTTTCATATACAATTATTTGTATTGATTGAATAAAGATTTTCTAATAAACTATAAAATTATTTTACTTTTTTTTCAGAAGTAAAATTTTTACACAAAATAGATTAAAGGCATTTCACAATAAAATTTTTCAATTTTGAAGGTGAATATTATTTGTCTTCTACTTTCTTTAACACCATCTGTACATCAGAAATGACGTTGCCCACATAGTTCCCAAACCAGCCAATGATTCTTCTTAACCAACGCCCACGTATATGTAAATGGCTCACTAAAGGGATACTCAAATAAGGATAACCAGGAGCCAGAATTAAAACCTCATCAATAATTTGGAAAGTTGCTTTCGAATAATAACCTCGCTCTTTGTAGTACGGCGAATCAACATTAAAAAAATGGAAGCTATGCTCATGGAAGCCACGCTTGTGAGTGGGATCTATATAGGCGCAAGAGTGGTTCCAGTAGGGTACCCTAATAGTAACTTCCCCGTCTGGTTTAAGAATGCGATGTAGTTCTTCCATTGCTTTCATAAAATTATCCAAATGTTCCAAAATATCCATGGCAAGTATTTCATCAAAACTGTTTTCTTCCCAAGGCCAGGGATATTTATTCAGGTCATGAATAGAGTTGATTCCTGGTAAATCGGCAATGTCGTGATTTAAGTATCCAGGGAGGATATCTTTTCCGGCACCGAGGTTCAATTTATTTTTACTGTAATTCATTTACAAAGTTATATATTCTTTCACAAGATTTCCCATCGGCATAATCGTATATTTTTTTCTTCATATCTAGTCTTTTTTCTTCAAAACTATCATTACCATCAATTATAATACTCTGCACCTTATCTATTAATTCCGGCCAATTTTTTACTTTATAACCGGGAAGATCTTTTTCATAATCGTAAATTGCTCTTTCTGATAAATATTTTTCATGGTCGTATTGCGCGAAAATCATTGGACGATTAAAAATCAAATAATCAGCCCATAATGATGAGTAGTCTGTAATAAAAATGGATGCCATTCTTAGTAAAAGATTAATTTCATCGCCTAATAAATCTAATATAATCAATCTTTTATTTTCATATAACAACATATTATTTGCATTCTTTTCATCAAACGGATGTAGTTTTATCAGTAATACTGATTTAGTATTTTTTAACATATTTTCTAAATCAACAGAATTAAAATCATAATGAAATAGATTAAAATCGGGATTACTTCTCCATGTTGGCAAAAATAGAATAATATTGTCGTAATCTAAATTTTTAACAATATCTTTGATGAGAAAATCCGTTTTTTTATTAATCTCCTTAGTTTTATTTAATAGGAGATCTGTCTCTGGTAACCCTAACCGTAAAACATTTTTTTCATCAATTTCAAAATTAGACCTTGTGATCTCAGCAGTAAAATTAGATGATGTTATTGCATATGATGGTTTAACATATACGTGAAAAGATGTTAGATAAAAATATAGTTTTCTTATAAAAGATTCTGGTTTAAATGGCTCTAAGCCAGAAGCATATCCTACTATTTTTATTGGGCAGGTTGCATGAAAAAAGTCAATAATAACTGCATTCCTTGTAAGATATTCATTTACATCGTGTGCCCCATGTGTAACAAAAATATATTTTGCAATTGCATTATTTATAATTCCATCCAAATTATAAGCATAATTAACTGGCAGACCTTCATCCTTTAATTTTTTATACAAATTATAATTTTTTGTTATCCATAAACATTTTATATGTGTATGATATTTTTGGACATATAGAAAAAACAACTTACTATTACCTTTAAATGAATTGCCTTCAAAAGCACCAAAAACCCATAAATTAGAAAATCTTGGAATATACCCTGAAAATATATATAATAAATACCGTGGTGGAAAATTGAGAACTGTCCAGATGCGTGATAAAAGCTTTTTGATTTAATTAATACCTACTGATAAATATTATTTAAAATTGTTTTAACATCACTTTTTGATAAGAGTTCTATATTATTTTCCATCCTATCTTTTGTAAATGACTGGTCTACTAGTTTTTCTAGATCTGATTGAACAACACCCCATTCTCTAAGATTAGATTTTGACAAACAACTAAAAATTCTCTTAACGCAATCAGCAAGTTCAGAAAAATTGTTCAATCCTAATTTTTCTATTATCAATTCTATTTCTTCATTTATCGAATCTTTATTTATATATAATAGGGGTAATAGTGGCAGAGAACATGCTATTCCATGTGGAATATTGAAATTAATTGTCAAAGGATAACTGATTGAATGAGCAGCAGCTGTTTTTGTATTAGATATCGCGAACCCTGCAATATTTGATGCTTTAAGTAAAGTATTTCTCAAATCTATATTTTGTGGTTCATAAGTTAATCTTTCAATATTTTCTAAAATCAGATATATGGCTTCTATCGCATAATTTGTGGATATAGGATTTGAATTTTTATTCCATATTGCCTCAAAACTATGACTCAGTGCATCCAATGTGGTCGAAAAAGAAATATCTATTGGCAAACTAAGAGTTAATCCTCCATCCAAGATTGCATAATCAGGATAAAGATCAGGATGAGCAATGGAATATTTCTTTTTCTCTTTCATATTCCAAACAGTACCCCACATGGTTACTTCACTTCCTGAGCCATGAGTGGTAGGTATAAAAATACTTGGCACCTTATTTTTATATGGACTGCCCACTTGTAATAGTTTAGAAGTATTTCTTACCCCTGTTCCCAAAGATGCTAAAACTACCTTTGCAGTATCCATAACTGATCCACCACCAATTGCAATTATACCATCAGAATTGCTTGTGTTTGCAAAACTAATTGCTGATTTGCAACTCTCGAAAGTTGGGTTGGGTTCCACATTGCTAAATATTGAATTATAATTGAAAATTTTTGAGAGTTCATGCCTCGTTAGGTTCCCATTTGACGTAATGACAAGCGGATTATCAATTCCAAGTTCTTCTTGAACTTCTCTACACTTTTCTATCCATCTGTTTGTTTCTAGTACTTTTACAGGATTATGATACATGATTAATTATGTAATGAATACTTACTTATTTTGGATGAATTTCATGAATTCTTTCTTATTATCTATGGGTCTTATCGTAGGCCGACCTAAGTCTTTTCTAGATCCAGGATCAATTTTGACTTCTAAAAAGTTAGGACCTATTTGGCTAATGAATTTACCTACTTGATAAATTAATTTGCCCTTGTCATTTACAAAAGATACTTGTTTGTACCCATTAGCACTTACTATTTCTCTAATATCTATATAGCGCGCTGAAGTTGACTGGCCTCCAACCGATTCATGTACTTCATTATTGATCAGAATATGGTAAAAGTTTTTAGGGCTTAATTGTCCAACTGTGGAAAGACTCCCCATATGCATAATCAGAGCACCATCTCCATCTATGCAAACAACCTTTCTTTTAGGGTTAGAAATAGCAATTCCTAAAGCAATTGAAGAACAATGCCCCATAGAACCTACTGTTAGAAAATCCATGTGATGAGGCTCTGCATTTTCTTTTCTGATCTCAAAAATTTCACGTGAGGTTTTACCGGTAGTTGAAACAACTATCACATCTTTAGGTAATTGGCTTAATATTATTTCCAGTGCTTTTTCTCTATTCATTACTGGTAATTCATTAGACATAGATTCTGTATGATATTTACTAAAAGTTCCCTTTTTAATTAAAAATACAAAGGGTTGGTTTTTACTGACTGCTATTTCAATGGCTTTAGAAATTTTAGATCTAATATCTTTTTCATTTTTAGCTAAAATAAAAAAGGGAATATCCATAGCATTTAAAAGACTTTCTTGAACTTTTCCTTGCTTAAAATGTTGTGGTTCATCACGAACACCTGGCTCACCTCTCCATCCAATTATAACTAACATGGGTATAGAATAAACACTTGGATCACATAAAGACAATAAAGGATTGATAGCATTTCCGAAACCAGAATTTTGCATATATACCAATGGAACCTTACCAGTACCTAAATGATGACCAGCAGCAAGAGAAATAGCATTACCTTCATTAGCAGAGATGACATGATGACCTTTAGTTACATTATCATCAACACAAAGACAAAATTGTTTTAACAACGAATCAGGAACTCCAGTAAAAAATTCTATATCATTATCCGCTAGGACATTGTAAAATTTTAAAGGGTCTATGCTCATCAATACTCCTCAGAAATCAAAGTTAGTATTTCCTTAATTGGCATACAATATTCCTTAGAAGCTTCCATACATCGGCCATGCTTTAAAATAGATTCTGCAGTTTTAACCATTGAAGGATATGCACTTCGTAATAGGTGATTGCCATAAATAACCATGTTTACACCTAATTTTTCGAGTTCTTTCTCACTTATATGATCAAAAGTAGATGGCACAACAACTAAAGGAACCTGATTTTCAAACTTCTTAAATTTATTACAAAACTCAATAATTTCTTTGCCATCTTTATCCTTGCTATGAATCATGATACCATTTGCACCCGCATCAATATACGCCTTTGCTCTTGCTATCGCATCATCCATTCCTTTTCTTAAAATTAAACTCTCAATCCTAGCAATAATCATGAAATCTTCTGTAACTAACACACGATTACCCTCTCTGATTTTTTCACAAAAGTTCTCAATAGTATCTTGTTCCTGAAATACCTCATTCCCAAATAATGAATTTCGTTTGAGCCCAATTTTATCTTCTATAATGATAGCCGAAACACCTAAGCGCTCTAATGTTCTAACTTTAAATCGAAAGTGTTCTATTTTACCCCCCGTGTCTCCATCTACAATAATTGGTTTCGTTGTTACTTCCATTATTTCTTCAATGGTTTGAAATCTAGATGAAAAATCAACTACTTCTATATCTGGTTTGCCCATAGATGTAGAGACTGTGAGACTGCTTAGCCAAAGTCCGTCAAACTCCTTTTTTTGGGTTTCATCTTGAACACTTATTTTTTCAACAATAAGGCCAGTCAAACCATTATGCGCTTCCATAAAACGTGATATTGGTTTTGCGTTAATCAATCTTTTCAAGGATTGTAACCTTGTATTTGGTGTGATTCCTCTTCCTTTTACAGTATCAATAAGCTGAGTAGATGAAACACCCTCTGTATATTTTGGTTCAATCAGTTCACCGCCCCACTCATTTAGTGTATCAATTACTCTCTGACGTGTTTCTTTTTGAACACCCGTTTTCCAATCATTACCATGGACAACATAATCAGGCTTTATCTTTCTAAGATTAGAAACATAATCAAGTGTCTCTTGAGGAATGACCTCATTAACACCTTTAATACTTTCAACAACGATCTTCCTTTGATCATAAGGGATAAATGGTAAGCGTTTATAGCTTGCTATAGCTTCATCCGTTAATAAGCCAACTATCACTTTTCCCAAATCTTGTGCTTTATTTATTATGTTCAAATGGCCGTGATGAATTATATCAGCAGACATAGCGACATATACTTTTTTCATTTAATTAACTCCTGAAAACTTTAAAATTTTCCGTATTTAGACAGGCTATTATATACAAATTAGTTTAGAATGATTTTATTATTTTAAAATTATCTTTTTCAACGTAACCAATACCAGATTAAATATTATGAAGATCTAGTCAAAGATTTTTCTGGGTTTAATTCACAAGGGCTAATTTAGTTGTGTGGTAGGTCAGGTTGAGTATTGAGAAAATCCCATAGTCGAATCGAGGATTTTCCATCAATCTTATAAAAGTATTTTGATATCATCTTATCGGCGTCTTTTTTAAATGCATTATATTCATTGCTTTCCCAATCCTTTTCTTCAAACCATTCTATAAATGACTGACCATCATAAAATACAGGAATATTATTTTCATACTCAAATAATGGGAAAGTACCAAGACCAGCAAAACGTACTGATTGTATCCCATAAAAGGAGGCCTCAATAGCTGTTGTTGAATATCCACTTATAACCAATGTGGAAGCAGTCATCAACTCATAGGTTCGCATAGAACTTTCATAATGAATTTTTAGCCATGGATATAATTTCTCTTGATACATTTTAATTGTTTTGATGCTCACAGCTGGATGGGGACTCAATACAACCATCCAATCATCTCTATTACGCCAATGAGAAAAGATATCAATAATCTCTTGACTGTCATTAACAGATGGAGCCAGTAACAAGACTTTAGACTTATTTATCTTTAGTTTTTGATTACACAAATGAGCTATTTGCTCTTTCTTTTTAAGAATTTTTAAATAGTTATCATATTTAAGTGACCCGATAATTTGAATTTTATTTTCTGGAAAATATTCTTTTAGAATATCAGAGAATTGACTTCCTTGAGTTAAAAAATAATCTGGTGCTGGTGAAAAATTAACGTGATTCATAGCATTGTAATTGAATTCGATTGCCCTATCATATGAGCCCATTTTATTCTTAACATTTATGGCATGTTGAAAAGCAACAAATTTTGAAAAAGGTGATATTTCATTACATAAATGATATAACGATCTGCTCTGAACAAAGTTTTCACCATAGGTTACGATTGTATGGGGATACTTCATCCCTTTTAACCAATTTGCGTATGCCGTCCCATGGATTTTATTGAACTGTATAGATCCAAAATATCCATTTATCCATTCTTCAATCAATATGGGGGCGACATTAATACCATTTATTTTAAACAATTCTTTAAATCTGTCATATTTTCTCAGTCGTAAAAATCTTATCAACTCTATAAAAGTTTGTAAGTAAACTGAAAAAATATCTATAAAGCTAAGGTGCGCTTGTACAAATACAGCTTCTTTATTGAACGTAAGTTTCTTCAATTCATTTCTGAGTTTAAAAATTCCAGAATATTTATCTCTATCATATAGCTGGTAAAACAATAAATATCGAGGATTTTGGCCATAGTTTTTCCCAGTTACTGGTGAGTTTAAAATATTTCTATCAAACAGGCTACCTTCACCATCCTGTATCCAATTTGCAGGGTATGTCGATCTAAACCATACGGATGGTTCAAGGTTGGCATATTTTGATATCTGTTTTTTTCGAAAGCCTAAAAGAACTATTTTTATTTTAAGATGGTTAAATAGGGAATTAATTAATAAAAATGTTTTAAAAAAAGGATTTAAATAAAATTCTAAAAATTCTCTAACACTTTTTACTTTTGGTTTTTGGTATTTAACAGAGATTTCTGAAAAGTTATTTTTTAATGTATTAAATAGTATTCTATCGTCAGTTTCTAAAAATAATTTATATCCATATGATTTACATATATATACAACCATTAATCTATGAAGCCATTTATTTAGAATTTCAGTGTCTTTTCTTACTAACGGATTTAGCCACCACGAAGACATTCCTTTCCAAATAAAATACTCTGCAACTGGTTTACCACTACCAAAATCTTCCATCCTAAGATTAGCTACCCAATCATTATAATCTTCACGCAAAGTTTCCCAAAGTTTTCTAATACTAATTGATTCTTCTTTTGAACAGGCACCAAGAGAAAGTTTATTTTTTACATAAATAATCCTGATTGTTTGTGAACTAATCAACCGACACCTCTTTTTCTTTTCTCAGTTAGTAATAAATATTTAGGAAATAAAAAATATATTGGAATTATGAGAAACTGTTAAAAAGCTCTTGATAAAATAAAAGGGAGGACAGACTATTTTTAAAATAAATGACCTTGATTTACTTTTTATTTATTAGTGATTAAACTTTTATAAGGTCTTCAATTGTGTCAACTGCATGTGCCTGATAAATAGTTGGAACCATGTTCCATATCCACTGCCACCCAATCATATCCCGCATAGTCAAATATTTCAGAAATAGAAGCGCTTGGAATATGTGGCCAAGTACCAATACTTATCTGATGGTTTTGTAATTTTTTGCGAGTCACATTAATTTTTTGAAATCTCATAATAAACCTAAAAAGTTGTTAATAATTTCTCCGTTAAATTTTTTCACTAAATTTTTGTTAAAATTATTTTTAATTAATACAAATGGAATGCACGCTTGTTCTGCGGCTTCAATATCAGTATTAGCATCACCATAAAATATGAGTTCATCTGGATGATAATTATACCTCGACATTATTTTTGAAATATGAATACTTTTTTTATCTGGCGATCCATAAATTTCCGTAAAATATTCGTCAATGCCTCTTTCAATAAGAATTTGTTTCATTTCCTTTGTTGGCGTACCTGTTGAAATGAAAAGATCATACTTTTTATAGCATTTTTGTATATACTCTAAAACTCCAGTTACATAAGGAGCTTGAATTACTTTTTTTACAACCAGTTCTGAAAATTGATATGATAATTCTTCGAGCTCTTTATTAGCGATACTTTTATCAAGGTAAGATTCATGATACAATTTGAATTTTTCAAAACGAGACATACCTCCATTGGATTCATGATGCTTAATTACTTTTGCAACAATATCATTACCATATCTTTCATAAAGACTTGAAAATGCAGCGGTTTTGATATGATTCGAATCTGCAATCACACCATCAAAATCAAAAATAATTCCTTTAAGCATAAGATAAATATTCCAATTATGGTATTAATGCTACAACTCGTACAGGCCAACTATACCTATTTTCATACTTTACTCATCTTTTCAATTACGTTAATATCTTCAGGATAATCTATTGCATACGAAACGTGGTCAGATCGTAACATTTTAACATTGATGCCTTTTTCTAAAAACCTATTTATTTCGATGTCTTCTTCTCTCTCTAATGGAGTTTTTGATTCCTGTGTAAACTTTTGTAGATGTTCTTTATTGAACGCATAAATACATACTTGTTTATAAATATCAATCAAATTGTCCTTATTCAATTCTTTTTGTGATGGTAATGGAGCTCTACTTGAGTATAACAAATTGTTATCTAAGTCCATAATTACTTTAGGTATTTTTCTATCTGCTGGATCTTCATCTTGATGTAGTTTAGAAAAACAGTTAACAATCGAATCAGGATTATTCTTTTTTGCCTCAATCACTTTCAAAATATCTTCAGGATTAATAACAGGTTCATCACCTTGTACGTTAACAAATATATCAGCATCTATTTCTTTAGAAGCTTCTGCTACTCTATCTGTTCCTGTTAGACAATTATCAGAAGTTATTACAACCGAATAACCATTACTTCTAACTACTTTAGCTATCTCTTCATTTTCTGTAGCTACGTATACGTTTTCAATACCAACAGCTTGCTCTGCCTTTTCACAAACGTGTAATATCATTTCTTTACCATTTATCTTTGCAAGTGGTTTACCAGGAAACCTTGAAGACTTGTACCTAGCAGGTATTATCACAACTGCTCTTTGTTCTTTCAACTCCACTAATAATTTAGAGTCATAAGAATGTGTATTTTTTAACTTTGATGCTGCAGTAAATAATTGAGAACCATTAAGATTAGATTGATTTAAATCTTGAACGTATAAAGGATGTATGTGATTAAGACCTGAATACATATACAATGGATTATGTCCCCAACCATGTTTCAATTTCATCTGTTGAAACTCATCAACTACATCTAACATATCATTTGTTATCTCGCCTCTCCACTGAAGTAATTGTTCTGTATAGACATTACCTACACCTCTACCCATACCTGTTATTGTGCCATCACACCAAGTAGCCCCATTGTCTATTGCAGTTAGACAATTTGCAAAGGCTAAATTCATATTATCGTGAGTGTGTATACCATCTATATCGTGATTAGTAAATATTTGACCAACTTGAAGTGGAAGTAATGCACCAAAACTATCAGCTATATATGTCTTTTCAACACCAAATTCCTTCATTCTTTTGTCAAAGTATTTAATATCAGAAGCTTCTAATATAGAAGTCTGCATCAAATTAACAAATACTTGATAACCAAGATTTTGAATGTAGCCAATCAGTTCCATTGATTGTTCTATTTCAGAAAACTTCAATGCAACTCTACACACTTCAAAAGGAGATTCAAACTTTGGTTTTATTATATCACGTAATAATTGTAAGTCTATACTTTGCTCTAAAAAATAATCTTTTGCGTCAATCATAAATGAAAACTTAGAATGATTTAATTCAAAATCTATTATTGAACGAATAAAACCATCATTACATTTTCTATATGGACCACCTTTAACAGGTGATTTATATCCAAGTTCTATGATATCGATTTTGTTACCATCAAGAGCCTTGACCATTCTTTTGACCAAATCTTTATCAAAAGACCAATCAGTATAATAGCCACCATCTCTTAACGTGCAATCAAGTACCTGAAATTTCCTCATTTTAAAACCTATTTTGTTGTATTTGTTTTTCTATATTCTTTGTATGTCTTAATGCAAAGTGTTCTTCAAGGGGTTAATGAGCTTAAGCTATGTTGGGCAAAAGTTAAAGTTGCAATATACACTTTCCGGTTTATCATTTTCCCCCAAATCTGATTAAAAGTTGCAGCTGCTTCAGACTAGCCCTCTATCCAATCCCCGTGCCGTTTAGCTAACATTTGCCAGCCGCTAGCTTCAAGGAAGTTTTTTACACCTTCACGCTGCTCAGGAAAGTTATCATTAACCTCAATAAGAATCGTTTGCAGAGCAGGGTTTTTCAGCAGATTTGATCCTCCCTTTAAAATCAGGTGTTCGATGCTATCTACATCCATCTTCAGAGCTGTTGGCTTTGGAATTCCAAAAAAGGATGAGAGCTCATCCAATTAGCAAGCTGGTAGACGATAGGCAAAGACTTCATCCAAAGGTGTGCCATCAAAAGTGTAGTTCTCGCCGAATGTACTCATAGCTCCGCCCCAATCCGTCATACTCATATGTAGAGTGTCAGTTCCATTGGATTCACTAAGGGCCATAGGCATTAAGGTGATGCGGTCTTGTAACCCATTGAGTACTACATTACTTGCTAGCAGTTCGAGATTAAAAACTGGAGGCTCAAAAGCAAATACACGTGCACCTGAATCATTTAAAGCAGTATAAATCGAACGAAGACCCAAGCCGACACCTACATCCCAAAGTACAGTCCCTTTGGAGAATTTGTCAATCCATTCTAGTGTCTCGGGCTCTTTTTCCGAAAAAGTTTGCACTCTTAATCGCACCCACTCGTTGGGAGCACAAAACCTCAACCGGACACCTACATGCTGGACCTCAAGCGTGGCCCTGAAAGAGGAGCGAATCAGGTGCGAATGAATACGTTGACCAAAAGAGTTGGATCGCATTAACTAAAAACCTTTTTCAATAATGGATTTAAAGAATTTCTTTAGCATGCTACTACTTCTTTTTCTAACGAGAACGCATCTTTTCCGTACATTTCAAGTACCGCTTTTACTCTTGACTCGAATTTTCGAAACAAATCATCCTTACTTTCTACACCTTTCAAGTCAATGAGGTTCATTACACTACATCCAGGTTTATAAGGATTCTTATTTAATATACTTTTTTTTAGCTGTACAATATCATAGGAGACATTTGCATATTCGTGCAATGAGGGAAGAATTGATGGCGTGTAGTTATGGAAAGGGGTGTGCTGGTATACGTAGTAATCTTTTCCCAGCAAGTTTGACTCGATAATGGCAGTAGAGGCAGGACCAATAATCATATCAGCTTTCTTTATAATTTCTGGTAGTGCAGTGTATCCAGAAAATAATGGTATTTTTTTACCATTTAAATTTAATTTGTTCTTTTCTATGCCCATCATAGAGAAATGTATTCTGTGCCGAGATTTAATTCCAATCAATTCGATTCCAAGATCTTCTAGCAACTGACTGATTTCATGATAAAAAACCATTTCTTCACCAATTTTTTCACCAGGACACACATTAACAATATCAGGCGATAGAACTAAAGCTTTGTAATAAGCAGATGTATTTGTTTCTTTTAATGGGAGAAAACGCTCAAGGTAGGGAAATGGGAAGATATGGATATCTTCATTAGGCATTCCATTTAAACGATAGTTATCCACATCAACTTGACCATAAGCAAATCCATAATCAAACACCTTAAAACGACCAGATTGATATTCTGCATATCCCCATGAGTATAGCCCATGAGGGATCAGTGCAGTTTTCACACCAATCTGTTTTGCTGCCTGAGCGGCAAGAATAAAATTTTCGTAGGCATCTGCAGCAATTATTACTAGCTCTGGGCGCAATTTTTGAAAAGTATTTTTGGCATTGGAATAATAATTCATCGCACCCATGAAATTGGTAAATGTATATCGCTCCATAATTGATACAAGAAGTTCAGGAGCCACTACAAGCACTTTATTTAATAAATTGTCTTTCAAGCGCTTAATTAAAGTAGCAATATCATTCGATGTATTTTCTCCTGCAGGCGAAAAATAGTAAAAGAGTGTTGAATCCTTACTTTGATTAAATAAATCTCGTATTCCAGTGATGGGTAATATCCAACAAAAATTTTGAGATGAACCATGTTGTCGAACATGCTTGATGTATTCCTCTTCTTTACCCGCAGGCATGAAGAGTACACTTTTTTTACCTTCGGATTTTTTCTGAAAGAATGGCAAAATTAAGGATGCCACCTTCTCTTTTAAATTCCAATTCTGGAATACAGTATTAAGGTCCCGCTTACGCCCACCAGCATCAAATTTTTGTTTTCCCATTGTGGTGGCCTCACTCACATCACTACTTTCAATCTTGCATGCCTTAAATCCAATCTCTTTTTGCAAGTAAACAATAACATCCAAGAATATATCTTCTGTTTCAGAGCTGTAATAGATGATTTGATTTTCATTGAGCAATTTCTTGAGACCGCAAAGGTAGCGAAAAATTGAGTTGAATAGAATCTCTAGCGAGCTAGAAAAAGCACTACCTATAGAACAGCCATCAATAATACTAAGGTCATTACCACTTTCGTCAAGAAACCAATTCCACAGCAAGTGATGGATATCATTGGACAAGCGATAGACATCCTCACTCGAAATCAACTCATCAAAATAATGATATCCTCTATCAGAAAATTCATCCAACTTTTTAATAGAAAAATTATTTGATAGGAGTATCAGTGATACTCCCTTCAACTCGGGGTGTTGCTCCTCGATTAATTCTAACTCCATTTGATTATCAATAATGATTGTTGCTTCAGTCATATAATTAGTAGCAGTCTAAATTAAAATCTAAAAATACTCGAGTCTCGCCACCAAAACCTGCTTTAAATCCACTTATGTCTAATTCCTTTTTTGTAGGTAGTTTGCTTATTGGATGATTAGGAAAAAGTTGCTCCCCCATGTCAAACCAATGACAACCAAGTTTTTTAGCATGTAGGACTGCTGTCCAAATGAGACCATGAAAGAGCGGTTTTTCAAATAGATCTCTCCTTGAAGCGGATGAACCATAGTAACAATTAGTTTTACTGACCATAAAAAAGCCTGCAGAGACTAATTCATCTTTCAACAAACCAAGTACGATGAAGGCATCTCCCGCCTGAACCATATCAAATTGCCGCCTCCAACTATCCTCAGACCGACTCTTATGCCCAGACACTCTAGTATGCAATTGAGAAAAGGCATTTATATGATTCCAATTGATATTGCTGTAGTCACATACAGATATATCTAATTCACGAGTTCCCCAATTGACCAAACTTTTATAACTTTTTCTTATACTTGATTTGAGCAAAGATTCATCATTAGATAAATCAATAGCTCTGGTAAAAAAAGGTGTCGTATTTGCGCCTTTTTTTAAAAGATGCTTTGAAAGTGTTGAAAGGTCACCATCTATCAAAAAGTCACGATAACTAATAAAGCCATTAACATCTGTAATTATTTTTTCAAATTCCTTAATAAAAGTTTTACAAGCTTTAGATGTTAAAAGATTTTTATTCTCAATGGTGATACATGGGATTTCATAACAAAGCATTGAAGTTTTATTATCAATTATTTTTACACCTTGAAATCCAAGTACAGGTTCTACCCCCAATACTAAGATAAAAGAGCAATCATTAGTTGATTTCCCTTCGTCCATTGGTCTTTGACGATACCAATCTAGAGCACTTTCTGTATGGAGAGGTGAATGATTGTTTATATTATTATCAAGTTTCTGTTTCAATTCTTGATACTTAGAATGGCTCGCATTAATAATTATTCCCATTTAAATCAAAATCCCAATGAAATTTTTGAGCAATAATTTATTAACTGATTAAATCCCAGTTCACTGCAGTTCCTTTCTTTACATTTTGACTAACCTTCCGTCCTAAAATAATGTCATAATATTTAGGTTGGAGACCCAAACCAGGTCGAACTATACGTAAATTATTTTCATTAAACACATCTCCCTTTTTCATATCTTCTGCAATGTAAAGAGAACGGCGATGCGCTAACGAGGGTTCTTCTGCTTTTGTAGGACCATAATTAACTTTACCCAAAGACTGCCAAGCTCGTTCTGTTTCAATAACTAAAGCTTTCATCTCATTAGGCTCTAAAGAAAAGGCAGAATCGACTCCACCGTCATCCCGACAGAGTGTAAAATGTTTCTCAATCACCGTTGCCCCATGTGCCACAGCTGCGACTGACGCACCTACACCCATCGTGTGATCCGAAAGTCCTACTTCACAACCAAATAGTTCCCGCATGTGAGGTATTGTTTTGATATTAGTATTGCTTGGTAAAGCTGGATATGTACTAGTGCACTTAAGCAGGACAAATTGTTCACAACCGGCTTTGCGAACGGTGCGGACTGTTTCATCAAGTTCAGCGATACTCGCCATTCCTGTGGATATAATAATTGGCTTCCCAGTGGCTACGACTTTCTGTATAAGAGGTATTTGGGTGTTCTCAAAAGAAGCAATCTTATAAATAGGGACATTCAGATCTTCTAAAAAATCCACTGCAGTCTCATCGAAGGGTGTACTAAAACAGATCATCCCCAATGCATTAGCTCTATCTATGATTGGTTTATGCCATTCCCAGGGAGTATAAGCTACCTTATAAAGGTCATATAGGCTATTCCCTTTCCAAAGACTATTTACATCATCAATAAAAAACTCTCCTTCTTTCACATCAAGTGTCATAGTATCGGATGTATAGGTCTGGATTTTAAGTGCATCAACTCCACAAGATCCTGCTGCTTCTACAATCTCCATAGCCCGATCTAAGGACTGATTGTGATTACCAGACATCTCAGCAATAATGAAAGGCTTATGTCTCTTCCCAATCGATATATTCCCTATTTTAATATCACTCATTTTTTCCTTCCTCAATTATTTTAACACTTGCATGGATAGTTTTCACCTTTAGAGATGCCCTAGAAAACTCCAGTTTATATTTACCTATCCGAATGAAAGCAGGTGGGTAATCTTCCGCATCTAGCATACGTATATAATTGAAAACTTCATCTAACGATCCCACATTGCTCCAATCTCCTTCCTCAGGAACTCTGCGTTGAAATTTTACGATTTCTCCTTGTTGATCAATTGGCTCTGGATTTGTTTCCAGTATTTCAATAATCATGTTCTCAATGACCTTATTAGCTCTAATAAATATCTCTTCAGCACTACCTAATAAACTCAATGGCTTTTTTAGATATACTGGCCCTGAATCAATATTTTTTCCACACTTTATAGCTGAAATCATTGTCTCATTATGACCTCGAACAATAAGGTTTTGCAATGGACTACCACCTCGCCCGTACGGTAAATCTGTCATGTGGAAAATCACGCTTTTAAATTTTTTATAGATTTCTCCAGGTATGAGGTATGACCAATGTGGAAAAAATATAAATTCTGGATTTATTTTATTTAAATAATTCTGATTTAAATCATTCTTATTATCAATTGGAATAAAGCTTTTCCCCATCTTTTTTTCAAGTCTCTCCGGTAATTTTTCGCACCAAGGACGATTGTAAGCAATGACATATTGCATCTCTAATTCAACTCTCGTATAAGCATAAAAGACTCTGCTGCTTCATAACCCACTGATGCACCTCTCAACCTAGCCAAATGCTCCACTCCTTTTAATGACCGCGCATGAGGCCAAGTTCGCATTTCAGATTCATAAGCTTTTAGTGCTTCAATTTTTAAATCCAAGGTTTCTGTAATATCTTCGTAAATATTTGGTACAAAAGGACGCATATAGCTCGCAGATTGCCATTCCGTGGAAGATGGGACTTCAAATGATAGGATACGTTTTACTGTCTGCTCTGGAAAAGGGCGACAGGCAGTGATAACAGCCTGATGAGTTATGCGATGGTCAATATTCAAATCTCCACCATGGTGGGTCACTACAACATCTGATTTTAATCTTTTAATTTTCTTTTCAACCGATTTAACTACATCTAGCAGGTCTATTGAATCCATCCGGTTATCGGGGTAATCTAGTAATTCAATAGAATTAGCACTCAAGATGTCTCTAGCCTTATCACATGATTCCGCTAATGTAGATAAATCTTTTATTCTTTGTCTCCGGTTTCTTTGCTTATCCCTGGACGTAACGCCCTCAGCCATAATGAGTATATGTACTTCATTACCATTTTTTGACCACTTGGCCATACTGCCGCCGCAACCAAGAACTTCATCATCAGGGTGTGCCGCTATAATAAGTATATTCATATAAATTCGCTTTTTTTCATTTTGGGGTATAAACATATTCATTTGCCATTCTAAATATTTTTGTACCAATTTTTATTTCTTTGGGTCTATCTAGAGGAAGCTTTAGTTTAGATTTAACCCACCATAGGCAATCTTTAAAACCAATTTTATCTCTCATCATTACAGTTGAGGAAATACGCGGGTTTATTTCAAAAATTTTTGGACCAGCATCGGTTAATTTTAACTGGACATTCAAGCATCCTTCAAAATTAAGGTCCTTACATAAACCTAATAATAATTTCTTTATACTAATATTATTTACTACTTCAGCTTTGCCTGTTCTGTCTCCATAAAGCTCACGCTTTAATTGTAAAGTCTCAATAAATTTATCAGATTTAAAAATCGCACATGTATACTCATTTCCTTCTCCTGTTAGAAGTTCTTGTAAAACCCACTCTTCTTCTGAACCTAGTTTTGCGGATAATAAATCATATTTATTTGATATAATTCGATTTTCTTTCCCGCCCGCTCCAAATTTTGGTTTGAGATATATTGGCAAATTCTCCTGTGATACTTCACTCAATAGTTTTGTGATTGGAGGATTCATATTTTGTGAAACAAGATAATGATAGGTTTTAAATTTGTCAAAGAACATATTTAATATATTTCTTGGCAATATCAAAAAAGGACTAGATTCGATATCTTTAACTAAAGTACTAATTTTTTTTATTTCTGGTTCTGTAGTAGGAATTATCAAATCATAATTCCTTATCCATTCGTTCACAATCCCTCTGTATTTTATATCCGATGCTGGTACTACATTAATAATCTTTCTAAAGATAAAAGAGCCTGGTAAGTGTCCAGCGCAATCAGCACCAACAATTTCTGCGTTTGGAAAATTTTCAATTAAAATTCGACCAACCGCTTCTCCTATGTCACCGTTTGCTCCAGTTACAAGAAATTTTTTCATTCTCTTACCAACACTTCTTCTAAATATTTAATGCCTGGATTATGTTTTCTGCACATTTCAATTACCGGACCTGGATCATACCTTTCTCTGAAAAAAGTAACATCTTGGGTTTCTGTTTCCCAAAGTGCCCAAGATGCCCCAGGTTTACGATCTCTCGGTTGACCAACTGATCCAGGATTGATAATTTTTTGATTATTTTTTTCCCAAATGGCAGGGTAATGAGTATGACCATAAACTAATACATCAAAATCAGGATCATGCTTAAACATTTTGTTTACGTTATTCTCACCTGCATCGGGGTAAATGTAACAATCTCTATCCCAAGGTGAACCATGGCATAATAATATTTTATAATTATCAATTTTTAATTTCTTTGTATTTGGCATTTTATAATATCGAACTATTGTTTCATGGTCTAATTTTTGAGCAGCAATGGAAATGCCCAAACCATATTTAGCATTGATCTCTTTTTTATTTTTCCCATGCAACCATTCATATAGCATTGCTTCGTGATTCCCACCGACACCTTCCCAATTCCAACTATCTAACATTTGAATAATTTTATCAGGTTCATAGTAATAACCAACATAATCGCCACAACACAAAAGTTTCTGAACTTTTTTTTCTTTGGCTGATCTAAGAACAGCTTCTAACGCGTGTGCATTAGCATGAATATCAGCTAACAAACCTATTCTCAAACCATTTCCTCAAGCGCTAATCTAAAAGGAGTAATTTTAAAATTATTATCTGATTCAATTAATTGATCTTGAGATTCTGGGCCTTCGATGTGTTCTGGCTGATTACCAGGTAAAAAAATATCACATATATCATTTAACATACTTTTTATAGTCTTAGTCTCACCTCCAAGGTAATGGATACCAGTTAATCCCTTTTCTAAAGTATCAATGATTGCTAGAGCTACATCTTTGACAAATATATAATTTCTTTTTGCACTACCAGTATTTATGATCCTGGGAGGAGTACCTTTTTTTGCCTCTATTATGGCCTTATTTATACCTAAATGTAATGGGCCATTATCACCAAAAATACCGCCTAATCTTAAAATAGAAGCCTGACAACCTGACATAGTTATAATTTGATCGGCTAACAGCTTTGTCTTCCCATACGCATTATCAGGTTTTAATTCTGTTTTTTTACTGAAATGTACATGTGAAAATCCATGAACAATAATACCTGATGCTTGAATTAGATGAGAGTTGTTTTTAATACAATATTCCGCAAAAATAGCAGGTAATAATGTATTTATTGAAAATAAAGAAGATGGATTCTTTTCAAGAAAATCAGCAGATGCAGCCAAATTGATTATGATTTTAGGACTTGTTTTTTCTAACAATTTAATTACATCTTCCAGGATTGATAAATCACATGACAACTTAGAAGAAGTTGATATATTTCTACCTACTCCGGCAAAATTATAATCATGTTCATTAAGTAATCTTACTACCTCTTTACCTAGGAAACCGTTTGCGCCCGTCAGCAGTATTTCAGGCATGATTTTTTTTTAAATTAACATGTTTTTGGAAAGAATATCCGTTTAAGGCCTTCACAACTCTTTCCAAACCTCGTCCATCACATAAAGTAGCATAATCAACCCTTCCCTTTCTTTTATTTATTTGAGAGATTCTGTATATAATATTTTGCTTGAGAAATTTTGGATTTATTTCGTGCACGTACCCAAGCAAATGTATATAGCCTTTCCTTGCAAGATGAGCATTAACCTCATTTTGATTTTTAGCAACGATGACTACACAACTTTCTAAACTTAAACAAATTCGTTCCCAAGTGGTAGCACCGCCACCGCCTATAGCCAGATCTGCTTTAGCCATGATACTTGCCATATTATCTACTTGGGTATGCAATTGTGTAAAAGGACGTTTTGAACACAATTCTTTGAGCTCACTCCTTTGCAAGTTATTTTGGCCAATCACCACATCAACTTCCAAATAAGATAGTTCTAATTCGGAAAGAACCATCAGTGTCATTTTGGTAAGCTCATGGGTGTCGGATCCTCCAAAATAAACAAAAATGCGCTTTAGATCTCCTTTACGTGGTTTGAGCTTTTTTCTTTCATCGGCAAATTGCGGTCGAAGCAAGGCGTACCTAGGTCCAAGCAGTTGTGTGCAAAAAGATGGCACCAGCCCTTTATAGCGAATCTCCTTATCATCAAACCAATTCTGATCTAAAAGTAGATTACAGTCGTGGCTACGGTTTCCCAAATCATCAATAACCATGATATTCTTTACATGAGTTCGAACTAATGTTTCCCATTCTTTATCCAAGCTGTAGTGGTCAACAATCAACCAGTCCGGGAATATTTTGTGAAGAACTTTAATCGATTCACGAGCATCCTCTTCCTGAGTTACCCCCAGCCAGCTTTCGTAATCATTGCTGCCTCCATTCTGAACTGGCGCAGAGTAAGAATCCGGCCTAGGCAGTTCAGCAACTTTTATTCCTTTATCGGAAATTAGATTATTAAGACTACCTTTATGAGCTCGGGAAATAAAGGTTATATCTGAAAAAAAAAATTTTAGTTCTAACGCCAGTGTCAAACAGCGCATCACATGACCACTTCCCATTTTCATCGATGCATCTGCTCTAAAAACTATTTTCATCAATTCAGTCGTTTAAACCCTGAGTGACACACAGGACCATCTAGAATATCATCTATATTTCTCCCCTCTTCACATTCTTGAATGGTGTGAAAAACACTTTCAAGGTCTTCAAAATATTTATCTATTATAGGGCTCGTGTGCTCTGTGCAAACATATAGTGTATTTGATGCTAAAAACCCTTTTTTAAGCATCTCCTGAGTAATAAGTGTTTTATATTTTAACCAATTATCAACAGGAATATTAAAGTTTACAAGTGCTGGAATACCGCTAACTTCTATCGGTAAGCCAAATTTTTTAGCTAGCGCTTGCCACCTTTTGCCTATATGCTTCCCAATTTCAGTAATCTTCAGCCAAGATTTTTCTCGCTCCATTAACTCGAGAGTTTTTATAGCCGCTGTAGGACCTATGCGCTCTGTCCAGAAAGTACTGCTAATAAAGGTGCTCTGTGTAGCCTCCATGACTTCTTGAATTCCTAAAATAGCAGTGATAGCATACCCATTTCCAAGAGCCTTACCAAAAATAGCCATATCAGGCACAACTCCATATTTTTTATGCAAACCACCGAATGTTTCTCTAAAACCAGATGTGCATTCATCAAAAATCAAAACAATATTATTATCGGTCGCTATTTTTCTCACATGTTCAAGAAAACCATCTTCAGGTTCAACGTTTCTTGAAACTTCCATTTTAATAACACCTATATCATTTTTTGCAACAATGTCTTCTAATTCTTCAAAATTATTATAATTAAATGGTAACATTGTTCCTAATAAATTTTTGGAAACACCTTTCGGCTCCAGACCTGGAAGCAAATGCCCATCAAGACTAGACTCATCTCCTAAATTTGCAGCCAAATACCAATCATGCCATCCATGGTAACCGCAAAATGCTACTTTATCTCTTCCTGTTGCTGCCCGAGCGATGCGAATGGCAATCGCATTCGCCTCGCCACCTGTACGCGCTAATCTTACCATATCTGCCCAAGGATGAAGTTTGATTAGCTCTTCTGCTAAATATACCTCTTCTGCACAATTGAATGTCGACATATTTCCCTTTTCTACTACTTTTTGCACAGCTTCATCCACTTCTGGATGACCATAACCAAGAATATTTGTTCCAATACCCATTATTGACATATCTGCGTACTCATTACCATCCAAATCCCATACTTTACATCCTTTTGCTTTACTAAAATAAGCTGGCCATTGCTTCGGCAAGAACATTTCGGCACGCTTTGATAATAGCATATTGCCACCCGGAATAATATTTTTTGCTTTATCCCATAATTTTTGCCCTGTTTTCTTTTTATTAATCATAAATACATGGTTGAATATCCATCTTCACAAAACGGTGCGATGAGTTGTTTTAAAGATTCATTATTATCAAGGAATTCAATAGCCTCAATTAGGGGTATCATTGGTGCATCTCCTTTAAATTTTTCATAAATAGCACGACATATTATTAAATCTTCAGGATAATCTACTGTCAATCGTAAATCTTTCCGTATCAACTTTTTTGGCGGGAATAATTTCTGAATTTTATAATCATTTTCATGTTCTCTGATATACAAGGTACATAGTTCAGACCTATGTCTAGACTCTCCTCTTTCATGCGCTTCTTTAAGAACATTCAATTTTATAATTTCTAGACCACAGCCATCAATAATTTCATCCAAAAAAGTTGCATCATTATTATTATCGATATGTGCCTCCCAAACATTATCAATCATATCAAAATACGGGAAAGGCGATTCGCTGGTCATACGAAATATATCAGTAGCTCCTGCAGATTTTCCACATTGTATCAATCTTGAAAGCACGTCAGTTTCATCACCAATAATATATTCTAACGAATTATTTTTTGCATAATCTAAAAAATCAAGATTTTCGTCTCCTTCAGCAACTCCAAGGATTACCGAATCAATACAGTCAAAGCTAGATAGGCAGGCAACAATATTATCCAGGATAGTAACGCTATTATTAATATCCAAATTCTGCAATGGTTTACCATATAAACGCGATCCTTTATTTCTACAAGCTAGTGCAGCAACTAGTTTTCTCATACTTGATCCTCTGAAATTGGGTGATCTTTTTTAACGCTAACTTTTAATTCTTTATTTAATGCGTCATCCAACATCCTTATAGGCACCCCACTTCCTGTTGTCCCAGTACGTTTTAAAACTATATCGACAGACCTAATTTTGTGTCCTTTATTAAGATCATTTATGGCAACAACTGATTTTGCCGCTTTATTACGATATTCAATTTCTAGTTCACTTAAATCAAGGCTTTTAGAACCCAAAGCAGCTTCATACTTTCTTATTAGATTTACAAATTTCTTGAACTGGTCTGGTGCAAGACCCGAAATATAATCCTCAATTTCTAGTGAATGATCAAGCGTGATATGCTTTTCAATTACAGAGATTCCCATACCCATTGCAAGCAGAGATAAATTAAAGGCGTCACTACTATCGCCTGAGCTATGATCCATAAATCCTAGTTTGTAATCAGGATAACTTTCTTGAAATGACCGAAATTTTAATAGATTATTTTGTTCAAGTGGGGTGGGCTCTGCTTGAAAGCCATACATTAGGCAAATCTTTTGATGATTTTCTTGAAGCAATTCTTTTATAAGCAAATCAATATCATTAACAGGAATTCCACCTACTGATATGAATATTTTTTCAAAACTACTCAATGCTTGTTCTATCAATGCCCTATTATAAAATTCAGTAGTAGACAGCTTAACGCCGTCCGCAGCCAAATCAACTGCAATTTTAAGACTTTCAAAGCCGAATATGTCAAAATATAACTTTCGCTCCGCTCGATGTATCCGATCGCTATTTTCTTGCCAAACACTAATCGGCATTTCCAAAGTCTTAAACAATTCATAATACTTATAATCAGAAGTTGCTAGTTCATCAGCATAGACCAATTGATATTTAACTGCATCAGCGCCAGATCTAAGAGCCCCAGTTGTTAATAGCTCAGTCAATTTTGGATTACCCTCATAGCCTTGTGCAATTTCACTTATTATTTCGATACTATTTTTAACCAAAACTTGCCTCCTTTTTCATAGTGAAATGTTTCCTTTTTACTTTTTTAAACGTGGAAGATTTAGTTATATACTTCAATTTGATTTAAAATATTTTGATGAAATTAACCCTTTAGATTTTCTTTTCGAAACCTGTTGTATCAACATTGATACCTTTTTCCTTAAACTGTTTAATCATACTAGAATTAATTTCAAATTCCCAGTGAGCTTTATTGATACCTTTATACCTTCTTGCACAATATTCTTGAACAGAACCACTTTGATCATGCTTCAAACTATACATTACAAAAAAAATGGCATTTCGTGAGGTTGGAGGTGGTAATAATAAAAATTCTGGAAGTATTGAATAAAGGATATTGGGGATGCAATAATTTTTCATGAACTTGAACCTTTTTGAGTAACCTTGATGGAGTGTTCTCAAGTTCCATAAAACCAAATCACCTGGTTTTGTTAGAATATTAATTTTTCTTCTTTTGAAAAAATGCCGTATCTTAGTTTTATTTAATTTTATTTTTCTTTTATAAACCCGTTGTTCTCTTTTCTGTACGTACATATTCCCTTTCTTAAATAACCTCAGAAAATTTTTCAAACTAATTTCAATAGTTTTGTGAGAACCTGGGACTAGAGAAAGACAAGCGCTCCGATTGCTGTAATCATTTAAATATATTCCGCACCTTGCCACTTCAAATGATTCATCAGGGTTGTAGACACTTTGATTGTCTCTATGCAATAAATCCTTTGGGGGAACATTTGTTTCAGCATTCATCAAAAAATTACTATCAAAATTATAATTCAAATCATTGTCAAAAACATCTTTTAGGATAGAAAGTACTTTTTCATTAATCATTATTTTCCAAAGAGATTTGTAACAACTTAGATCCTTATAAGTATTTATCTCGTCTTCTTCAGATATTAATTGGTCTAACAGTTTTGGATCGAAAACATTATCTATCTTTAAATAACCATCTTTTAGAAATTTTTCCCTAAGGTGTCCCATTTTCTAATCCTGTTTTTTTGCTACGATGATATTGGCCACAATGATGGATTCAATGTATTTTCATTATCATAACAAATTGATAAAGCTTCTTTAAAAATAGAAGGGTTAATTTTTTTATTTAGCGATTCTAGGTGTATTTTTAATTGGAGTACATTATCAACTCCAATAATTACTTTATTTACTTCTTTTAAACTTAAAAGCCATAGTAGTGAAAGCTCTGATAGAGTTAAACCATTATTTGATGAAATTAATTTTAATTTTTCTAAGTAAGGGATTACATCTTTAAAACCGTCTTCTAATTCAGTTTTTGACAAATAAAATAATCCTTGTAGAAAAACAGAGCGAATGTGAATATCAATTTTACTATTGTATAGTTTATTTAAAACTCCAGAACGATAAAGCCTTGTATCTAAAATGTTCATGGGTAATTGGATAACATCAGGCTTTATTTTTGAGTTCAAGATTAAGTTAATTTCTTTTTCATTATATAAAGATACCCCAATACTGTGAATCAATTCTTTGTCTTTTGTTTCTTGTATTTCAGATTGAAACATTGAATCAAGAAACAGATCTGCTGAATGAGCTAAAATAACGTTAGGTACAACTGTTAATTTTTCTTTTGAATCTTGGATTTGCTCGATTATACTTTTATTACTATCACTTATTTTTGTGATTATGTTCCATTTTTTTTTAGATTCCCTTAGATAATCACCAATGGACTTTTCACTATTGCCATATACTTTAGCAGTATCTAGAGTATTTATATTGTTTTCAAGGGCAAAATTTAAAATCGATCGAATTTCATTAGCACTTACTCTACCATGTTTATTTGCTATACCATAATCTAGCCCAAATTGAGCAGTCCCAATCGCGATCTTATTAGACAAGCTATTTATGGATGCATTCTCCAACTTTTTTTATTACCTTGCCTTGATCATCATAAGATAGATCAGGGTAAACTGGCAACGACACTTCGTTCTTATAAAAGTTTTCAGAAATAGGAAAATCTCCATTAAAAAATCCATATTTCTTTTGATAAAATGGTTGCAGATGAACTGGGATATAATGCACCTGCAAATGAATACCTATATTTTGCATTTTTTTGAAGAGCTCAACTTTCGTTAAAGACAACTTTCCAAAATCAATCTGTAAAGGGTATAGGTGAAAACCATGTCCAATAGCATCCTTAACTTTTGGTATTGTTAGATAATCAATATTTGAAAAAGAATCAGCATATCGTTTAGCAATCTTGCATCTCTTTTGTATAAAATTGTCTAGCTTTTTTAATTGGCTGGATCCCAGAGCACATTGAAAATCAGTGATGCGATAATTGTAGCCTACTTCATGCATTTCATAGTACCATGGACCATCATTATTGTCCAATTGATTCGGGTCTTTGGTCATTCCGTGAGTTCTCAATCTTCTAACTTTTTCATCAATTTCTGAAGAGTTAGTTAATACAGCGCCGCCCTCTCCGGTAGTTAGATTTTTCACTGGATGATAGCTTTGAGTCACAATATCTGCATATTTTACTGCATATTGCTTGTCATTCAAGTATTTTGCTCCCATGGCATGACAATTATCATTCACCAAATGTAAATCATATTTATATGCTATTTCTCTTAAAGCTTTCCAATCACAGGAATGACCTGCAAAATCAACACCTATTATGGCTTTTACATTCTTTCCGAACGAACGATGATGTTTTATCTTTTTCTCAACCTCATTTGGGTCAATCGTATATGATTGAGGGTCAATATCTACAAAGTCAGGTGTTGCGCCAGAGTAAACGATACTATTTGCAGTAGCAAGGAAAGTTAGTGGGGATGTGATGACAATATCATTTGGTTGCCATTCTAAAGCTAAAGTTGCTAAATGAAGAGCTGCGGTACCATTAGCAACTGCGCAAACATGATTTGCGCCGAAATATTCTTTTATATCGTTTTCAAAGTTCTCTACTGCTGGTCCCTGTGTGAGCCAACCACTTTGGATCGCTTCAACCACTGCATCAATATCTGATTGATCAATTGATTGTTTCCCGTAAGAGATCATATTAGATGTTGTTTTGAATCAATCTCTTCAAATCGGCAATATTTAAAAATTGATCGTTGGTTCCACTATCATATGAAAATCCATATTTACATATTTTTCCTATCGAGGAGTTGCTCTCTTTCATAAATTTGCTTATATCCCACAATTTAGTTGATGGGAGTATTACAAAATACTTTTCAAACTCTATGCAGTTCATCGCATCTGTTTTGGTAATCATTTCTTCATGCAGTTTTTCACCAGGCCGTATTCCAACTATCTTGAGTTCACAATTAGGTGCAATAGCTTTTGCTACATCTAATATTCTATATGATGGAATTTTTGGCACGAATAGCTCACCACCCCACATTTTATCCAGACATTGCAATACAAAATCAACACCTTCCTGCAATGTTATATTAAAACGGGTCATGCGCTTGTCAGTTATAGGCAATACTCCTTTACTTGCTTCTTTTTGAAAAAAAGGTATTACTGAACCTCTACTACCCAAAACATTGCCATACCTTACAACGGAAAATTTTATTTCTTTTTTACCCGAATAATTATTTGCAGCTACAAATAATTTATCTGAAGCAAGTTTAGTTGCTCCATATAGGTTAATAGGTGCGGCAGCTTTATCTGTACTTAAGGCAATGACCTTTTTCACATTACATGATATTGCAGCATCAATTACATTTTGCGCGCCTATAATATTTGTTTTAATAGCCTCAAATGGATTGTATTCTGCAGCTGTGACATGTTTTATTGCAGCAGCATGAATCACAATATCTACTTTTTCCATCCCTCTTTTTAACCTGTTGGAGTCTCTTACATCTCCAATAAAATAACGCAGGCATGGATATTTCTTTTCCGGAAATTCTTGCTGCATTTCATATTGTTTAAGTTCATCGCGACTATAGACAATTACTTTTTTCGGATCATATTTATCGAGGATCACATTTATAAACTTTTTACCGAAAGATCCAGTTCCTCCCGTTATTAAAATTATTTTATTATTTAGCATTTTCTAGTTTCTCAAATTATTATTTTTTTTGATATTAAACGGTAACATTTCTGAAATATTTTGTATCAATTGAATCCTGATATTTTTTATTTTTTTCGTATCTTCAACTTTAATATTGTCAAAATACTCCCTCATAAACGCTATTATAATACCTAATCCGATTCCCGCAAGACCCGCTAATATAACCTTCAATCTCTTATTTTGATCTATCGGTTTTATTGGTATTTCAGGCGGATCCAATAAAATTACATAATCTGACTCTTTTACTTCCTCAATCTTTGTTGTCTCCAATTGCTGTTTCAAGGTTGTAAAAACGCCAGTTAATACTGTCACTTCCCTTCCTAATCTTTGTTGCTCTAGTTGAAGTGCAGGAGAATTTTCAATCCGACGATTTCTATCATTGAAATTTTTAAGTTTATTTTCTGCAATCTGAAGTTCTTTTTCTGTATTTAAGATACGTTCATCAATAAACTGTCGCGTTTCGCTAGTTTTGGATTTATTATACTGCCTCTGATGAGAATCTAATTCTTCAATTAATGCTTGATTAATTTCTAATGCTAAAGAAGGCTCTGAAGCATTAACGCTTAGAGTTAAAATGCCTGTTTTTCTATCTTCAGAAATATTAATCATGTCCAATAAATTCTCAGCAGCCATTATCCTCAAAGTATCTATTCCAATTGTAGGTGGTTCGTTTCCATAAGTCAAAATTTGTAAAAGGGATTTTTGTGGGCCAAATTCAATCGAATCAAACTTGCGTTTCAACAAGTATTTTGCCAATGTACGACTCTTTATAATTTCAGGATACACCCACTCGGGTTCAGATTGACCGGTTGGAATATTGATTCCAAATTGAGCGGCTAATCCGGCAGCCTGAGAAAGACCTCCTCCTGAGCCAGATGATGACATAATCTTAGCTGTGGATATATAGGCAAGACTAGGAAAGAGTAAAATATAAATTATTGTTAATGTGCATAAAATCGTTGGTGTGATAATGATAACTTTTATATGACGAGCAAGAACAAGGATAATATCTATTAAATTAATGGATTCTTCATTGTCTAAGTGATTAGGTGAAAAGCTAGGATTATTATAGATCTGATCAGGCATATAGTGATTTGCGATTAACTAATTAATTATTAATCACTCGAGATGTTTTTATTATACTTGCCTATAATTTAACTATTGATTTATTCATTATAAATAAAACTAATTCAATTGGGAAGATAAATAATTATATTTTTTGCCGATATACACTATTAAGTATAGCTCCGCCCCGTAACTCACAATTATGCAAGAAAATATTTACCACTTTTTTGACATAACGGTCACTCAATCAATGAGTTTTTTCATGCCTAAGCTGACTTAGTTCTATTCTTTGGTGATGGGATCACCCCAAATCAACAGCGCATGATCCATATTAAGTTGCTTCCAAAGAGAACGACATTCTTCTACTGAAACAACCATGGGTCGAATCTTTCTAGAAATGTCACGACCTCTTCTTTCTGCAATTCGATCCAACTCTACTATATTTATTTTTCCAACCAAAATAATATCGATTAAACCTGAATCTATGCCACGAGCATAGTCGCCCACCAAGTACGCCGTTTGGACATCACCAAGCTTTTCAATCAATATTTCTACTAATTGATCTAATCCTGCATATTTTCTGACTAAAGATTTAAGTTCATTGAAAAGTGAATGCTCAGTATTGGCATGATAAACTATGGTACGACCAACATTTTCGGATGAAATGATCTTAGCCTTAGATAATCGATTCAGCTCTACCCGAACGCTGTTAGTAGATTCGCCAAAATCTGTAGCTAATTCCCTTAAATAAGCACGAGTACCAGGATTTAAAAAGAATTTGAATAAAATTTTAATTCGAGTTTTAGAGGTAATTAATGTATCAAGCATAACAATTTTCGATTACGTGTAAAAAATTTACTCGTAATAGATCCTCAGATCAAGGTTGTTTTTTGAATTTTCTAATTTCTTGCGAGAATTACTACTGTCAACGCTTGGGCTAAATTGGCAATAATTGCTGTAACTTCCGTGGCAAATTCAGTTCTATCAAAAGGTTCTTCTTCCTTTCTTTTCCCAACTACAATGGATGAGCCATCAATAACCTTCGGACTCAATAATGATAAGCCATTATATCTTTTTGAATCTCCATTGGGATATTCAATCCAAATATTGTTTTTATCCGCGTCTGGATTTATACCGCCTGCTAGGCTTAAGTAATACCTTAATCGCTTGCCAGGCACATATTTGTGAATTCCAGAGGTATTAACTTCACCTACTATCCTAACAATATTGGAATGTGGTAGAATTATAATTTCATCTCCATCTTGAACTTTAAAATTAAGATTTGATTTTGGATTTTTAATAATTTTACTTAATGAAGTATTTATCTTTATTCCATTTCGGATATATCTAGATGCTTCTGGGTAGGCATTCGGTAGCAAGCCTCCTGCTCTATCAATAATACTTGTTATTTTTTCGTTAGATGATAAAATTGTATATAATCCAGGATATAATACTTCGCCTGATATAGCAACCTGTTTCTGGTTACTAAAATAGGGGTCAGGCCTGATAGAAACTAAATCATAGGGTTGTAGATTAAAATCACTTGAGACAGGAGATAGTATGCTATATTTTTCATCAATATTAAAGGTTTTTACTTCTGCATATTCATCCAAATCATTATTTAATGGATCAATTCGAGCTACTTCAACTCGGCACCTGTAAACATTTTCATTTAATCCGCCAGCTTCTAAAATTAAGTCTTTTAAGGACATATTTGTTTTAAGTACATAAGTCCCAGGGCTACGAACAATTCCATTAATTGTTATAGTCTTATTACTGATGAAAATGTTTTTGTTATAGATTCTAATGATATCATTGGGTTTCAATGGTAAATCCAATGCTGATTTAGGTGAATCCAAAAGTTTTCCAAGATCAAAAGTCTTTATAAAGCGAGTAATATTATCGTCATTTAACCTAACCAAATCTGCTCTTTCTAAAAAAGTTTGCTTCTTGAACTCTTCATCAAGAAAACCGCCCGCCTTAAAAATTAAATCATAAAGCGTCATGTTTTCTTGAATTAGATAGCGACCGGGTCTTTTAACATGCCCAGTTATTGAAGCATAAGTTCTTGATACCATTTCCGTGGTGCTGTATACCGTAACTCTATCAAGTCCCTGCAGGCTCATATCATCATTAGGACTCCCCTCCAAAACTTTTCCAAGATCTAGTTTAATCAATTCTTCAGTAAAGTCTGGTTTGGTCCGAACGATATCCACCCTACCAAGAAATGCATCTCCAAGAAGTCCGTCTGCCTTATTAATTAATTTACTTAATTTGAGAGAATCTCCTATGTCATAACTCCCAGGACGTGTGACCGCACCACTAAGAGATACTACATTCTGGCGCAAATCTAGTATAGAATAAATTTTTATGCGATCACCATCCTGAAGTGGGAATTCATCTTTAGATTTAAGAATATGGCCTAGATTCACATCAGTGTACATACGGTCCATTCCCATTTCTTCTCTACTGTCGAAAGGGACAACACGATCAATTTGTACACGATCCAAGTAGGCAGTGACCTTTAAGCCTGCAGCTATAGTAATAAGATCAAGAAGATTTTCTTTTGGTTTTAGCTCATATATACCACTTCGATTAATTTCTCCTTCAACCGCAACAGTCTTTAATCGACGCGGGATAAAAATAACATCATCCAATTGCAACTTCTGATCCTTAGGTTTTTTACCAGTTAACAAATAATCATAAAAATCAATCGATGCTATTTTTTTACCATTACGTATAAGCTGAATATCCCTTAGCGAACCCACAGTAGTGGGACCATTAAAGTAGTATAAAGCTGAAAACAGGGTGGCTGAAGGACTTACTGTATAGGCACCTGGTTGAGCTACTTCACCAAGAACCTGAATTCTCAAAGGGCGTAGATTTCCAAGACTTACATCCAAGAAGGTTGTAGGTGTTCGACCTTGTGGATTTAGACTTGCATATGACTGAGAAAAAACCCTAAAAAGTTTTGATTCAAGAAGATTAAGATTTAAACCATTTACAAAAACTTGCCCAATTTCAGGAATGAAAACAAATCCTTCCCTATCTACTCTCAGTACTTGGCGAAACTGAGTCTCACCCCAGAGCATAACGATAATTTCATCTCCTGGGCCAATAAGATAATCAGGATCAACCGCACCAACAGATGTTGCCTGAAATAAAGAGGGGTCCCGTGCAAAAATATCATAACCAAAATGGGTTAATCCTCTTTGAGGAGATTGTTCTTTTGATTCAATACTCAGAACTTGGTCATCGATAATCTCCAGATCATCTATTCCTTCAATCTGCTCTACACTCTCAATTAAAAGGTTTTCATGCACGACTTCATTGGATTTCCCAATCTCTGATAAACTAGCTTGCTCTGTAGATTCGATTAAAGATTCTCCCGACCCAATTTTCGAGGTTTTCGCTTTTTGAATGGCAGCGTCAATCTGCCTGTCTGTAAAACCTCTTTTCTTGGCTGCATCTATTACCTGACTTTCAGACATGCCTGTCTTTTTAATATAGTCCTTAGCTTGCTTAATCTGGTCTGCCGTTTGGCCCAATAAGAGGCTTGTAGATATTATAAATATCTGTATTATGTTTTTCATTCTTAAGTCCTAGATATGCATTGTTTAATGGTTTCCAAGGTGCCGACTAGGATTATCATCAAAAAATCCACCTTCAACAACATTATAGGTATACATTGCCAACCAAGATCGTTTTTGTTCTTCAATACTCATAATATCATCAATCCCATTTGCAAGAGATTTACCAGTACGATTATTGGAGTAAAGGCAAATTACAATATTAGAAAATTCGCTGAAGTCCTTAGAAATATTTTCGCAGAGCAAACGTTGACTATCATAACTTGAGCTATCATTTAAAGTAATATATATTTTGCCCAACGAAAATGCTCCTAACAAGCTATCAACTCGCTCTACAGTATATTTTGGAATGCTTACCGCAGAAACATTCTTTTTAATTATAGGAAGTGACTTTATAGAATCTGGTTTTTTTTCTACTTTAGGCATAACCGCATTATTTTCAGCAACTTTCAACGTTTCAATTATGTTGGGCTTAGACTTATTTCTTTTATCAATTACATCAACTTTTTCAAGGACAATCAAATCGTGAGACTTTTGATTAACTATATTTGAATCAATAAAACCGAATAAAAGAATGATAACAGCAATTACACCCAGAATAATAGGCATAGTTGGCTTTGGGATAAGATTATGTGAAAGTATTGATGAATTGGAATCGAGGTAGTTTTGTTCCTCATATTTTAAATCTAATTCTTGTTGCTTTTTTTCAGCTTCAGTTAAATCTTTTGTACTAAGCGCATGAAAGACTCGTTTGTCTTTTTTTTTACTTTCTGGATTGTAAATATATGCCTGGTAATAATAATAACCATCTCTTCCTTTTTTATAAATGCTGCTCATCTAATACAATTTAAATAATAATTTTATGTATTAAGTTAATCAAAAGTAATTATCCTATCAACTACCCTAAAACTACCTTTTCTTTATACAATTATAAATAAATTAATTCACAACTACCTAACAACTACCATCCTCAATAATTATCTTCAACATTTAGGAAAATAATATTCTATATTTCCATATGATAGGATTTGTACCATTCAATAAATTTTGGAATACCCTCTTGGATAGAAATTCTTGGTTCAAAATTTAGTTTATCTCTAGTGTAATCAATATTTGCAATAGTTTTTTCAACATCCCCAGGTTGAATATCCATAAAATTAATATCTGCTTTTTTACCTAGCGCTTTCTGAATATGATTAATCACATCCATCAAATTTTCACAGCGATTATTTCCAAGATTAAAAATCTCACAGGAATAATTTTTTTTAAGGCTAGACCTTATACCATCAACTATGTCATCAATATACGTGAAATCACGTTCCATTTTACCATGATTATATACTGATATTGTTTCACCATTTCTAATTTTATCAGCAAAAATATACATTGCCATATCAGGTCTGCCCCACGGGCCATAAACTGTAAAAAACCTTAGTCCTGTTGTATTTAAACCATATAAATGGTTGTATGTATATGCAATAAGTTCATTTGCTTTTTTTGATGCAGCATATATAGATATTGGTTTATCAACTCTGTTATCTACTGAAAAAGGCATCTTTTGATTTTTACCATACACCGATGAACTAGATGCATAAATCAAACCGCCTACCTTATGATTTCTACAAGACTCAATTATATTTGTAAATCCAACTACATTAGATTGAATATATGCATGAGGATTTCCCAAGCTGTACCTGACACCTGCCTGAGCAGCTAAGTTTACTACCTTTTCAGGTTTGAATTTTTTAAATACTCTTTCAACATCTTGAAGATCTGTTATATCTACTTCGTTGAAAGTAAAGTTATCATAATCATATAATTTACTTAACCGCTTTTCTTTAAGTGAAACATCATAATAACTATTCATATTGTCTATACCGTAGACACTATATCCATCACCTAAAAGGCTCTTGGATAGATGCATGCCAATAAATCCTGAGCTACCTGTGATAAGTATTTTTTCCATTTATAATTCTATAAGGACCAATATCTCAAATTAATTTTTGAAAAGTAATCTTTATCAAAAATAGATTTAACATCTATGACGATTCCTCCAGGCCTTAACATTTTTCCCCAATTTTTTTTGTTTAGACTAAGATATTCATTATGGGCCACTGCAATAACAACTGCATCTTGGTTTTTTATTTTATTTATTTTTTGTAGTTCAATATCGTACTGACTCTTGGCCTCTTTAGGTATAACGGAGGAATCTGAAATAGTCAAATTACAGTTATAGTTTTCTAATCGTTTAATAATTGAAACTACTTTTGTATTTCTAAGATCAGGGCAATCTTCCTTAAATGATAATCCAAGTATCGTGATTTTTGCACCTAGTGGGCTAATATTACACTTCGAAAGTTCTGAAATTGTCTTCTCAGCTATGAAAACACCCATGTTATCATTAATTCTTCTTCCTGCAAGTATTATTTCTGGATGATAACCAACCTCCATAGCTTTGTGCGTAAGATAATATGGGTCAACCCCTATGCAATGCCCGCCAACTAAACCTGGTTTAAAGGGTAAAAAATTCCATTTTGTTGCTGCAGCTTCTAAAACGTCCGCTGTATTTATATTAACCCTATCAAAAATCAGTGCTAACTCATTAATTAGAGCTATGTTAACATCTCTTTGGGTGTTTTCTATGATTTTAGCTGCCTCAGCTACAGATATTGAGGATGCTTTGAATGTTCCCGCTGATATAATACTCTCATATAATTGATTTACTATGTTTAAAGTTTGACTATTAGACCCTGAAACGACTTTAATTATTTTAGTTAAAGTATAATTCTTATCACCTGGATTGATCCTCTCTGGACTATAACCACAGAAAAAATCTGAATTATATTTCAATTTGGATTCTTTTTCAAGAATTGGCACACATATTTGCTCAGTGCACCCAGGAAAAACTGTAGATTCATAAATGACAATATTATTTATATTTAAAAACCTGCCTACCATCTCAGATGCTGAAATAATAGGATTTAAGTCTGGTTTATTATTTTTATCTACTGGAGTAGGAACCGTAACTATGTAAATATTCGAGTTCAAAATTTCGTTATCATTGGTAGTTATCTTTAAATTTTTTAAATCTGATAAATCACTTTCTGACAACTCATTTGTTCTGTCATACTTATCATTTATTTCAGAAATCCGCAATTCACTAGGGTCATAACCAACAACATTATATTTTTTACTAAACTCAACTGCTAGAGGAAGCCCAACGTACCCAAGCCCAATTATAGCTATGTTTATTTCTTCTTTTTTTATCATCCCATCATTAGATCTAACTAACTCTTTTTCCTCTTTTATCTACTTGACCAATTACCCTTGCGGGGTTACCAACAACCAATGAAAAAGGAGGTACGTCTTTAGTAACCACAGCTCCTGACCCAATCATAGAGTACTCTCCAATAATTACGCCACATATGATTGTTGCATTCGCTCCAATGCTTGCAGATTTCTTTACTAATGTTTTAAGATAGTATTCTTTTCCTCTTTGAGGAAATTCAGATCTAGGTACTTTTATATTAGTAAAGACCATTGATGGACCACAAAATACATAATCTTCAATTTCAACACCTTCATAAACCGAAACATTATTTTGTATTTTGACATTGTTGCCAATTTTTACATCATTGCCAACATTTACATTTTGCCCAATAGAGCATTGATTCCCAATTACCGCACCTGATTGTATATGTGAAAAATGCCATATTTTTGTATCTTTACCGATTATGACATTCTCGTCTATGTATGACGATTTATGACAAAAATATTCTGTAGATTTATTTTTCATTCTACTATTTGTTTACTAGCCTCCACTAATACTTTGATAACTTCTAAACCATGATTCACATTTGCAATCTCAGGTCTTTTTTCACCTAAATGACTGATGAAATATTCAAGCTCTAGCTCTAAAGGCATCTTTTTTTCAAATGGAATTGTTTTTATTGGGCCATCTATTTTTTCGGGGATTCCTGATTTTAAGTCAATTTTTTTTGAATAAAGTTTCAATGGCCTTTCTTTTAATGAATCTTCGAAAGAAATCATTGCTTCAGAACCTATGACTACTAACCTATGCTCCTTAAATGGATGCAACCAGCTTACAAAAATATGCCCCTTTACCCCATTCTCATATTCTAATTCAGTCAAAGTTAAATCAGGTATTCCTTTTTGTAAAAAAGTACTACCACGCGCACTTATTTCTCTTGGTATTGAACCGGTCAAATACTGGAAAATTGCTATGTCATGCGGCGCTAAACTCCAAAAAACATTTTCTTCAGTACGCACCGTTCCGAGATTGAGTCTATTACTATATATATACTGTAAATCACCGATTTCACCATTCTCAATAATATTTTTTATCTTCATTATTGCAGGATGAAATAATAGAACATGGCCAACCATTACATTAACTTTGTTTTGGTCTGCTAATTTAACAAGCTCATCTGCTTCTTCAATTGAAAACGTCATAGGCTTCTCAATGAGAACATGTTTTTTAGCTTCAATTATTATTTTTGCAATTTTAAAATGAGTCTTTGCTGGCGTAGCAATGGTAAACCCATCATAATCTTCAAGTAAAGCTTCCTCAATTCTAAGGTGGCCTTTTATTTTGGGATACGTATTTAATGCTGACTTTAAAGTAACATTGTCAAGCTCAACAACGCCCTTTAACACATTTAAGCTATTGAGTGTTTTTAAATGATTTTTTCCCCAATATCCTGCCCCTATTACACATATTCTCTTATCAAACATTAATTAACTCGGTAAAAGCAAAGCGTTAATATCTGTGGATATCTATGATAAATAATTATGGAATTTTTATGATTCACTAAAATTATATTAACTGCTTACCAACAAAGTTAATATTCCAATTCTTGATTTGCTATTTTAAGTAAATACTTACCATAAGGATTGTTAGACATTTTATTTCCTAGTATCTGTAATTCAGTTTTATCAATATAACCCATTCGAAATGCAATTTCTTCTATACAAGAAATTTTCATTCCTTGGCGTTTTTCCAATGTTTGCACAAACTGAGAAGCCTCCAATAATGAATCATGAGTGCCAGTATCTAGCCAAGCAAATCCTCGTCCCATTTTTTCTACTTTTAACCTATGATTTGTAAGATATGTCTTGTTTACATCTGTAATCTCTAATTCCCCTCTATTTGAAGGTTTTTGTTTTTTTGCAACTTCAATTACATCATTTGGATAAAAGTATAATCCTGAAACAGCATAGTTGCTCTTAGCATTCAATGGTTTTTCTTCAATCGATAAAACATTGCCTTGATTATCAAAATCAACAACACCATATCTTTCTGGATCATTAACATAATACCCAAAAACTACTGCATTCTGATTATTTTTTACTTCTTGAACACTTTCTTTTAAACGTTTTGGAAGTCCACCGCCATAAAATACATTATCTCCTAAAATCAAACATACATCATCAGAGTTAATGAAAGATTCTCCCAATATAAAAGCCTGAGCTAATCCGTCAGGAGAAGGCTGAACCTTATATGATAATTGTAGACCAACTGATGATCCATCACCTAATAAATCCTTGAACTTAGGCAAATCTTCTGGAGTTGATATTATAAGGATATCTCGAATCCCTGCTAACATAAGAGTTGATAGAGGATAGTACACCATAGGTTTATCATATATAGGCAATAATTGCTTACTTAATCCTATTGTAATTGGATAAAGCCTAGTTCCACTTCCACCAGCAAGAATAATCCCTTTCATTATTCTTTTAACCCCAATCTTTGCTGCTGGTACTTATTCCTATTTATGTTTCTCCACCAATCTTGATTTTTTAAATACCAAAGGATTGTTTTTTTAATGCCCGTTTCAAAACTTTCTTGGGGCTTCCAATTCAATTCAGCCTCAATTTTAGAGGCATCAATAGCATATCGAAAATCATGACCAGGCCGATCAGGAACAAATACAATTTGTTCCTTATATGATTTACCATTCTCTAGTGGCCTCTCATTTGTTAATATTTCACAAATGGTATTAACTATCTGAATATTTGTGATTTCATTATTACCACCAATATTATATGTTTCACCTAATTGACCAATATCAGCAATAGTTTGAATTGCTTCGCAATGATCACGAACATATAACCAATCCCGAACATTCAAACCTTTCCCATATACTGGAAGTTCTTTTCCAGTCAAAGCATTTATAATCATTAGGGGTATTAATTTTTCTGTGAATTGGTATGGACCATAATTATTAGAGC
>CEUJ01000759.1_pt1 | contig 60322 bp, 57 predicted proteins | sample 361531 | NCBI WGS metagenome assembly CEUJ01 (sample SAMEA2622842, study PRJEB7988) | marine metagenome | biome: marine biome (ENVO:00000447); feature: marine epipelagic mixed layer (ENVO:xxxxxxxxx); material: "saline water (ENVO:00002010), including plankton (ENVO:xxxxxxxx)" | depth 140 m | reverse complement strand
CTGACTCTGAGAAGCCCAGCTAGCGTTCCTGAAAGCTCATTTCGATACACCGTTCCGTACTCTGCGACTCTCAGAGGCAGGTCCCTGTATGACCGCTTTTTGCTCTTGTAGACAAGGTGATGCATTGGACAATTCATCGCTTTGAGGTAGTAGGTACCATCATCCATCTTCATTGGCGGATACATGCCATCCGCATAATGCGGAAGATGTCCACTTGTTTCGAAAAGCTCCTTCTTCGCCAATACCGGTGTTGTAACCCTCACATATCCATATTCTTCTTCCGTTTCGACTGCATACTTCTCGATTTCTGATTTGAGTATCTCACCATTTGGGAGCCAAACCGGCAACCCCTTACCTATCTGCTCATCTATCATGTACAATTCCATTTCCCGCCCAATCTTTTTGTGGTCTCTCTTTGATGCCTCTTCCAGTTGTTTTATCCTACCTTTGAGCCCTTCTTTCGTGGGGTAGCACATCCCGTAGATCCTAACCAAAGAGGTAAGACTGCTGTCTCCACGCCAGTAGGCTTGACTGGTACTCGTCAATTTGAACCATCTCAGGTGTGAAGTAGATGGAACATGAGGGCCTAGACATAAGTCCGTGAAATCACCTTGTTGGTAAACCGTAGAGCCGTGATCTCCGACCTTTTCGTCAATAATTTCAATTTTATACGGATTCGATGAAAACATGTCTCTGAGTTCAGCATTTTCATACTCCTCGCGGATTATAGTGTGGTTGGATCTCACGTGCTCCTGCATCTTCTTCTCGATTTTTCTGAGATCTTCATCCCCAATCGGATTCATTTCAAAGTCGTAATAGAATCCATGATCAATAGGAGGCCCTATTGTTGGTTTCGCACTTGGGTATAATTCTGTGACGGCCTGAGCGAGTAGATGGGCGCATGAATGACGAAGAATGAACATCCCTGCCTCAGAATCTCCAAAGATGGGTTCTACTTTGCAACTCTCTGTGAGCGTAAAAGAAAGGTCTCTTTCACAATCATCAACCAGCGCTGCGACACAACCTGACTTTTTGCCATACACATTGTAGATTATTTCCCCTATGCTGATTCCTTTTGCGTATTGGTGCACGTTGCCCTCAGCAAGTTCAACACTAAGCATACTCATAGTGACCCCGTTGGTACCTACAGAGACATCTAGTTATGAACACCGTGGGGGAGATGGGCACTTGTGCCAATAAAATTACCGATCACTTAGAACGCCATTGGTGCGCACCCATAATACGAGGCTGCTCTACCAGGGGTCATGGCCCGCATTGGATTGGTGATCAATCCCGACGCCGGATTGGGTGGACGCCTTGGCCTGAAAGGCTCGGATGGACTTGCTGAAGAGGCTAGAAATGCCGGAGCTGAAGACAGAGCAGGCCCAAGAGCTAGCCAGACAATCTCCATGCTAGAGAAGGTGTTTTCAAAGTATGAAACAGAATTACTGGTTTCAAACGGCCGCATGGGGACCTCATGGATTGACAAAGATCTTGATCTGAATATCGTAGAGATACACACTTCGCTCGGAAAGACCACTGTACGAGATACCATTGACATCGTGTCTAACCTGGTAAAGGCCGAAGTCGATCTGATCTTGTACGCAGGTGGAGATGGCACAACCAGAGACATTGTTTGGACATTGGAGGAGAACTCTGCTGGGCATATACCTGTTATTGGCATTCCTTGCGGGGTTAAAATGTACTCTGGATGCTTCGCAAGCTCACCAAAAGCGGCTGTTGAAGTTGTTGAAGCATGGTTAAATGGAGACCTTTTGCTAGCAACTACAGAAGTACTAGACTTGGATGAGGACTTGTATAGGAGCGGAGAATGGTCTGTGAGATTGTTTGCAGAGGTGATGACTCCTTCCAGCCCTAGGTGGATGCAAGGTTCCAAAGAAATGGTAGAAAGTGCATCGGAAGAAGAGGTAATTGCTGGTATCGCTGATCATGTGTCTGAAGTATTAATGCAGAACGAACAACTCATCATCTGGGGTTCGGGAGGGACCTTACGAAGAATTGCTGAGATCTGCGGGTTGAATCCGACTCTGCTGGGGATCGATGCATCTGTTGGCTCCACCCAGATAGGAACTGACCTGGACGAGGCGGGTCTACTCAGGATCCTGAATGAACATCAAGGAGATGTGACCATCTTACTTTCTCCCATGGGAGGACAGGGATTCCTGATAGGCCGTGGCAATTTACAGATATCTCCCTCGGTGCTAGAAATTGCCAGACCTCAATCGGTTCTCGGAATTTGCACACCCTCAAAATTGTTGACCATCAGAGCCCTCAGGATTGAAACTGGCGACCCCAACCTAGATTCGTTATTCCGCGACATGAAATACCTGAAAGTCCTTCAAGGGTACAGAACAACTAGGATACTGCCGGTGACTGTGGATTGATCAGAGCTGCTCTCCAATGGAAGCCCTCAATAATCCCAGAAATGGTGGGCTAGGTCTTCCAGGCCGGGACTTGAATTCCGGGTGGTATTGAGTGCCGACAAAATACGGATGATCCAGTAACTCCATTATTTCACAACGCTGCCCAGTCTCATCCTTTCCGACGTAAATCAATCCTGCAGACTCAATGGAATCGATGAGATCTGGATTCACTTCGTAGCGATGCCTATGCCGCTCACTGACTTCGTCTTTGTTTCCGTACAAGCGTTTTATTTTACAATCTTCAACTACGAATGGTGTTATCTTTGCTCCTAACCTCATCGTACCACCCATGTGAGTTTTGGATATCTCTGGCATGAAAACTACTGCCTTGTGCTCCAATTCATCCGGATTATCTACAAATTCCTCGGAATTCGCACCATCAAGATTCAAAACATTCCTGCAGAATTCAATTGTTGCGATTTGAAGCCCTAAGCAAATACCGAGATATGGAATTCCAGAGGTCCTTGCGTATCTAGCAGCCTCTATTTTACCCTCAACGCCTCTATTTCCGAATCCTCCGGGTACTAAAATGCCATCAGCGAGCTTGAGCTTCTCCCAGGCTCTATCGTAAGCTGTCTTGTTATTATTCATCATCGCTGTATCAAGGTCAGTGGACTCAATCCAATCAATCACAAGTTTCCTATTTACGGCTATCGAAGAGTGCTGGAGGGCTTTAATCACACTGAGATACGAATCTGACAATCCTGTATATTTCCCAACCATAGCTATCCGGACTATTTCCTCGAATTTATCGACTCTATCCGCCATTGCTCTCCATCGATCAAGATATTGGTCGCTTGCTGTCATTTTAACTCCCAAACAATTTGCAATCATGACCCTTACACCCTGCTGCTCAAAAGATATCGGTATCTGATACAGGTTGGAAACATCATGAGCCGAAATTACCGCATTTGGCTCAACATGACAGAAGGCAGCCAACTTTTCCTTAACCTCCTCGTGAAGTGGCTCATTTGATCTACAGACAATAAGGTCAGGTGTGATACCTAGCCCCCTCAATTCTTTGACAGTGTGCTGAGTAGGCTTTGTTTTTTGTTCACCGACCGGCCCCATCACTGGAACTAGGCTGACGTGAACAAAACAGACATTTTCTCTACCGACCCTGAACTGAAACTGCCTCAACGCCTCTACAAACGGTGAACTTTCAATGTCCCCAACTGTTCCGCCCAACTCGATTACGCATGCATCAGGGGTCTTCCCGGAACCATCAGTGGGAAGTATGCTAACCCTCTCGATCCAGTCCTGAATCTCGTTTGTAATATGAGGGATAACTTGTACAGTTTTGCCCAAATAGTCCCCTTTTCGCTCTCTTTCTATGACCGATGAGTAGACCTTTCCAGTCGTAATGTTGTGATCCTTTGTGAGCGAGACGTCGAGAAACCTCTCATAATTGCCGAGATCTAGATCTGCTTCGCCGCCGTCATCCAGAACAAAAACTTCTCCATGTTCGAAAGGAGACATCGTCCCCGCATCGCTGTTGAGATAAGGGTCAATTTTTATCGAAGTTACTCTCAGTCCCACAGATTTCATCAGGACTCCGATGCTGCTGGCAGTGATGCCTTTCCCTAATCCTGAGAGGACGCCTCCCGTGACGATCACATATTTCATGACAACTACGGGGTCAATAACACATCCATATCGCCTATGAACCTTGGCAATGAGTGACCTTGTATATGGTCGGTGTTGAAGTATCGTCTGCTTCATGCTGTGACATGCCCGGACACGCGGGAGACAACATACTGGTTACTGGCGCGCTTGGCCAGATTGGAACAGATCTTGTTTCAGCACTTAGAAAGACTCACGGAACAGAGACAGTAATCGCCACAGATATATACGATCGCGGAAATACAGATGGACCTTTTATGATTCTTGATATTTTGGAAATTGCTGAAATTAACCGTTTGATAAGAGAGAATTCAATCGGTACAATATACAATTTAGCGGCGATTCTCTCTGCACATGGTGAGAAGGACCCAGATCTATGTGAAAGAGTAAATTTGGGAGGACTACAAAACATTCTTGATGCCTCAAAAGAAAACCGATGTAGAGTGTTCTCCCCCTCCTCAATCGCGGTTTTCGGTCCAGACTCAAGACCAATTGCATACCAAGACTCCCCAACTTCTCCTACAACAGTCTATGGAAAGACAAAGAAAAAAGGGGAAGAAATGATGTTAAAATACTGGCGAAATGAAGGCGTGGACACGAGAGGGATAAGATATCCCGGCCTTCTTTCATGGAAAACAATACCAACCGGGGGGACCACAGATTATGCTGTTGAGGTCTTTCATCACATAGAAAACAGTGGTGAATACACCTACTTTGTAGAAGAAGACACAAAACTGCCCATGATGATGATGGAAGATGCGATAAGGGCCACAAAACTATTGATGGAGGCCCCTCAATCAAAACTCTCAGAATATAGAACAGGTTACAATGTCCGTGGACTTTCGTTTACAGCCAAACAACTCTCGGATCAAATAAAGCGCTACAGGCCACAATCTAAGTTCACGTTCACTCCTGATGAACGTCAACTGATCGCCAATTCTTGGCCAGAGGATTTGGAGGACAGTGCTGCCGTTTCTGATTGGAATTGGAATTCGAGTTTCGATCTTGACAGAATGGTCAAAACTATGTTGGATGGATTTTCTCAATCCTCATCTTCCGATTCTTCCAAGATTGGGTGATCAGGTTCCACTTTCGCCCACAGTACATCATTTATTCTTAGCACTGATATCGCCCCTTCAGTAGCTCCAGAGAGAGCAGTCTCCACGACTATTCTTAGGTCAATTATACCCGCGCTCTGAAGGTCAACCAATAGGTTATTTTTGACGTCAAAGCCCATCCATGCACCATCTTTCGTCTGGGCGGCACTCAATTGGATTATTCTGTCGATTGGGTCTGCACCAGAGTTTTCGGCAAGCGCTCGTGGAATTGTTTCCAATGCATCTGCATACCCCTCTACGGCGAGTTGGGTCCTGCCGTGCATGGTACTAGAATTCCTCCTCAGTACTGCGGCCAGATGGCTCCAAGTAGACCCTGCGCCTGGAAGCATAGGAGAATCACCGGAGACTCTCACTGCTACCCCAAGAGCGTCGTCAAACATCCTGATGATCTCTTGCCTCAAGGGCGTAGAAGAACCTCTGGCAACAAACGTCTTCCCTCTCCCTTTCGAGGATGATATGGTAAGATAACTCACCTTGGACACCTTTTCCTCGCTCCAGGAGTCGCATTGTCCGACGTGATCTTCATTCAATTCAAGGACAGACCTCACAATGATTGATCCACATTGCTCAGCAACCCTTTCCAAGTCTTCTTTGTCAAATCGCCTGAAACAAGTGATTCCATATTTCTGCAGAGCGCTGTGAGCCTCATCATCGATCCCTTTGCTAAGAATGACCAAATCTACAGCTAGCGATTTTAGATGTTCAACAAGCGCAAGAATTCGCTCTCTCTTTCGGGCTATGAAATCTGATCTGAATCCAACGGAAGAGATTTCCAAACCAGAATCAAACTCCAATTCTCTCAACTCAATACCCCCGTCTATCACCGCTACGGAGGATTTCCCACCGCTATCAGGCATCGAATGGTCATACCTCTGCTTCCTAGTTACGAATCCAGATACTAATTCGCATTCTTTTACAGATCCTCCTTCCATTGATACTCTGTTTATCAGGATTCTCTCATCCTCGATGCTCCTACCAACTAGAGATTCGGAAGCGGTACTCGCATGATCCGCAATCATCTCAAGCAGCGAGGAGTCAACTTTATTCCCAATACAAGTGGATATTATGTCATTAAGCTGTTTTTTCGTGGTAATGCCTTTGGAGATTCCATCAATCTCCTCCAAGCACATCGCGTGAGCCTTTTCATACCCATCTATGATTACACTGGGATGGAGTCCTGTGCGGGTCAATTCTAGAGAGTTCCTGAGTAACTCTGCAAGAATTAGGATCGTTGTTGTTGTCCCATCTCTGGCAATCAAATCTTGTGATTTGCTAACGTCAATCAACAAACGCGCCGTAGGATGTTCAACCATCGCGGTTTCAAGAACTGTAGCACCGTCATTGGTATTTACAACCCTGCCATCCTGATCTATCAGCATCTTATCCATCCCTCTCGGGCCAAGCGTTGACCGCACCGCGCCAGAGACTGCGAGTGCAGCCTTGACATTGCCGACTAGAGCGGCTCTACCAGAAACTCTGTCCGTGTCACTCAATGTCAAATCTTCTTCCGGGGTGCCCACATGTTGTCGTGAGTTGGTCGTATTATCAATGGATCTCTTTGTCGCACTACAATGAGATGAGCAAATCGAGCGGGGGATTCATATAGTACATGTATGTAGGACTATACAACCTAAGGTTGAGTAGTGGTTCAATGACCTTCGACAAAGACGACTGGGAAAGGGATATGATTCGTGAAATGACCAAGGTATTCGAACAGATGGGATTGCCCATTGATATGAATATGCTTGAGAGCATGATGAAACAGCTAGAAGACCACTTTGAAAAAATGGGAATTGACACAAAATCAATTTCCAAAACAGACATATCGTTCAACGGCAAGGGAGATCCTGAGGAAATCCGGAAGAATTTGGAGGCCTTGATGTCAGGTCCGGGAGGCTTCGCTGACATGCTCTCGAGGATGGGGTTCGAGGTTTCAGTGAAATCTACGAGATCAAAAATCGATGATAGTGTGGAGATTGTCGCAGAAACAAACGACGATGACAGGCTTATCGAGATACCCGACTCTGACTTCACCCATGGCGATAATTTCGCCAACGTCACGATAGACATCAGTTCAATTCCGGAGGCCGATGATGGGTCTATCGACCTAGCCCTCGCAGATGGTGGGAAAATAATAGAGCTACTCAGGCACAATTTACTGAATCCCCTCAGAGGTTTTTCTCTGCCATTCGCTGCAAATCGAATTGAGGAATGGGAACTAAACAACGGTATCCTAGATGTTACGTTAACGATGGAATAAAAAAAGGAGATGAATGAATGAGCACACCCGTAATAGGTATTGATCTAGGAACGACCAACAGCTGCGTCGCAACACTCGAAGGGGGTCAACCTGTTGTCATACCAAACTCAGAGGGTGCCCGCACTACACCTAGCGTTGTTGCTTTCGGGAAGGATGGAGAGAGACACATCGGAATCACTGCAAAAAGGCAGGCCGTCACGAATTCGGGTCGAACAACCATGTCCGTCAAGAGGGAGATGGGCACGGACTGGTCCACAGAAATCGACGATTCTACATACACTCCTCAAGAGATGTCAGCCTTCATCCTTCAAAAATTGAAGACTGACGCTGAGGCATACCTAGGAAAAGAAATCTCCAAGGCAGTTATTACTTGTCCCGCCTACTTTACAGATGCACAAAGGAAGGCCACAAAAGACGCCGGCAGAATAGCCGGACTGGAAGTACTGAGAATCATCAATGAACCTACAGCCGCTGCTCTTGCGTACGGCGTAAACAAAGAAGAAGACCAAACTATACTCGTTTACGACCTAGGTGGGGGGACATTCGACGTCTCTGTCCTAGAGATATACCAAGTTGATGGACAACCTCAAATTGAAGTGAAAGCTACATCCGGCGACAATCGCCTGGGAGGGGACGATTTCGACGAAATTATCATCCAATGGATCGTTGACGAGTACAAAAAAGATACAGGCATAGATTTGTCAGCGGACCCCCAGGCCATGAGTAGGCTGAGGGAGAATGCAGAGAAGGCGAAGATTGAGTTATCCGGATCCGGATCCTCACAAATAAACCTACCATTCATCACAAGTCGCGACGGACAACCCGAGCACCTTGACATGAGTCTCTCGAGAGCCAAGTTCGAAGAACTAATTGAGCCTTTGATCAAAAAGACCCTGTCTCCGACTCGTCAGGCCATGAAAGATGCAGGCCTGTCAAAGGGAGGGGTGGACAAGGTGATTTTAGTAGGCGGATCTACCCGCATACCGGCTGTACAAGCTGCGATAGAGAAGGAAGTTGGTAAAGCCCCATTCAAGGGAGTCAACCCGGATGAGGCTGTAGCCATGGGCGCGGCATTGCAGGCAGGGATAATCGTAGGAGATTCTGGCGTCACTGATGTCCTTTTGCTCGATGTAACACCCTTGACATTGGGGATCGAGACTCTGGGAGGAGTGATGACCACAATGATAGAGCGAAACACCACAATACCCAGTAAGAGATCTGAGACATTCTCGACTGCTGCCGACAATCAACCCGCAGTAGAAGTGCACGTACTTCAAGGAGAGAGACAGTTTGCCAAGGACAACATAACCCTTGGAAGGTTCCATCTAACTGGAATCCCTCCAGCCCCCCGAGGAATACCTCAGGTCGAGGTGACCTTTGACATTGATGCAAACGGAATCGTGAACGTGTCTGCGAAAGATCTCGGAACTGGGAAAGAACAGAAGATAACGATCGAGAGCCAAACCTCCCTGACCGAAGACGAAATAAAAGCAAAGATCGAAGAGGCTGAGGAATTTGCTGAAGAGGATCGCAGAAGGAAAGCCAGAGTTGAATTAAAAAATCAAGCAGAAAGCATAGTCTACCAGACTAGGAAGACCATTGAAGAAGCCGGTGATAAGCTTGAGGATTCAGATACTAAGCCAGTTTTGGATAAACTTAGTGAGTTAGAAGCACTCATCACAGATGGCAGTGAACCAATCGATGTCGAGGAGATAGACGAAGCCGCGGTTCAAGCGAAAATCAGTGAGTTAGAATCTCTAATGCAGAACTTATCTGTCAAACTCTACGAAGCAGCCGCAAAAGATATGGAACAGGAATCAGATGACCAAGAATCAAGTGATGGTGTCTATGAGGCTGATTTCGAAGTTGTTGAGGATGAGGAAGACTAACTGGCGTTATCTTGGCTCACCCTCACTCTCCAAAATAGGAATGGTATCACCACTAGGTACATCATGACTCCATAGACACCCGAAGGTAGACTTAATGCTGAAAGTGACGAACCAGTTTCTGGGGCCATGATCAAACCGCCGATCGTTATGCCCACAGTCGCATTCTGAATTCCACTCTCGATGGACACCGTCATAGCCTGATCCTTCTTCAAATTCATGAGCGTTGAGCTACCTAAGCCGCTACCAAGCATTACTACGTTGAGGAGAATTACCGCCGGCCCAAGTAGCGCGATATTATCCATCAGTGTGTCAAACTCACTAATAATCGCGGCAACTACTATCAGCACGAATAATATGGTTGCGACATTGTTTATGACTGACTCCGCCTTTTCCGCGAAAGGAGTTATGAAATGTCTTGCAGCCATGCCTAATGTAACAGGAATAGTTGTCAGAAGAAACATCACCAGACCAAGCTCCATGACTTCAATTTCCGGCGCCTCCGAACCCATGAAGTGCACGATGGAATATCCAACGATCAAAGGTAATGTCAGCACTGAAGTGACGCTGACAACAGCAGTATACGAAATGGAAAGTGCAGTGTCCCCCCCAGAAATCTTCGTTAAGATATTCGATGTGACACCTCCTGGGCAGCATGCGAGAATCATGAGGCCGACTGCTATCTCTCCAGATAAACTCAACATGCTTGCAATTCCAAATGCGACAATTGGAAGGATAACCATCTGATTGATTAGGCCCGTGGCGAATGCTCGTGGACTAGTAAAAATGGAGGAGAAATCTGATACCCTCAAACCAATTCCAAGAGAGAACATTATGTAGGCAAGCGAAATAGGTAGAACTACATCAACTATGAAATTTGAGTCATCTTCCACTTGATTAGGGTCCTGTCCGGATACAACAAAGGATGATACGGATAACAGAATCAATGAGATCAGCACCAGGCTGGTCAGGGGTCTCATATTTTGACCAAACAACATTGGTGATTATAGAACAATCCCCTCGTTAATGTATTAGAATAGGATTACTTCAACATCCCTTGGGGCTGGGTGGTTAGTCACCATCTGAGATCAAATGGTGCAGAGTCCTGACGTGCACTCCGGACGTACCTTGTTTGAAGAATGGGTTTTCACGCTCACTGCCTGCCTTTGAACCAGGCCCCCATGCAGTTCCTGCGATGTCTAGGTGAACCCAAGGTATTTTTTCTTCCATGTTATCGCTTCTATGGGGCACGAAGAATTCCAAGAAAGCGGCTGCACCGTTTGACGATCCCGCCCTGCCGCCGCTAGATCCGTTGCGAATGTCAGCGTACGGTGTGTCGGTCATATATCTCCTAAATTGGTCATTCAATGGCATCCTCCAAACAGGCTCCCCGGAGATTTCTGCAGATCTTTTGAACCTCTCAGCCAAACTGTCATCATTACTCCACATCCCTGTCAGCTGATTCCCGAGTGCGACAACGACAGCCCCAGTAAGGGTCGCTAGGTCAATTATGTATTCAGGGTCAAATTCCCCAGCCTTGCAAAGACCATCTGCGAGAACATTCCTTCCTTCTGCATCAGTACTGTATACCTCTACAGTTTTACCTGAATAAGTCCTGAAGACATCTCCCGGACGATATGAGCCTGGTCCGGGCATGTTTTCCGCCAAACAGGCGATGCCGGTCACTCTTCTCTCATAACCAGATGAATGCAGTGATTGCATCAGGCCGAATACAGTCGCTGCACCGCACATATCATACTTCATATCCCACATTCCCTGTGTGGGTTTGATAGAAATCCCTCCTGTGTCGAAGGTGATCCCTTTTCCGACAACGCAGGGTCTACGAATATCTTTATCTGCATCAGGATTCAAGTTGAAAATCACCATACATGGCTTCCTATCGCTTCCTTTACCGACATTTATCAAGCCCCCCATGCCGAGCTTCTGAAGATCATCCCAATCATAGATTTCTACTTCGACTCCTTCTCTGTCCTTGCTCCATTCTAGGGCCCTTCTTGCGTATTCCATTGGATAGAGAACATTCGCGGGCTCATTTCCGAGATCCCGGGAAAGATGGACGCCGCTAACCACTGCCTGAGTTTTACTCAACTCTTCCACCAACGCTTCACCATAACGACTTGAGACCTGGAAATTGATATCCCATTCATCTTGAATATGATCTTCGGACATTTCCTGATGCTTAAGGAAATCATAATCCCTCAGCATCATTCCTTCAGCGAAAGCGGTTGTAGTTTGGAGGTTCCAACCCTTGGTCATTCTAACAGTGACATTGACTCCTCCTTTTTTGTCGAGCATAGACATAGTCCTCGCCCCAGAAATTCTTGCTGACTCGGCGTCGAATTTACTGATCGGCCCCATTCCTAGGAGCAAAATTCGGCAATTGGGGGTCCATATCATTAAGCTAGTCCCTTTTTCACCACCGAACTCATCTGAAGAGATAGCTCCCCTGACCAGACTCGAATGCCTTCTTTCCAAACCAGAGGTAATGCCATTGGGCAATCTTTCCAATCCCTCAAATAATGGGAGTATTAGTTGTTGGCCGATCTCCCCAGCCTTATTGCATCGCACGTTCATGATTAGCGTACACGGACTAGGTTTTCAAACGATATGGTTGTCATGTTCGCCGCAGAGTTTCAGAATCAAGCTTCCTTGACGCTGAAACCAGCTAAATTAATTATCTCTCTGAGATCACTTTCCTTGACTGAATGGTCTGTTTGAATTAGTCCTTGACCAGACTCATGAGATATAAGCGCACTAATTACCCCTGGTCGCCCCATCATTACCTTGGTCAACCTAGCGGAACACCCTCCGCATGTCATCCCTTCAATCGTAAGAATAAACTCACTTGTCATAAGTGGACATCACCCTCCCATAATGCTGTATTCTCTCCGGTCAGCCAGTTGATAAATAGGTTGGTTTCCATCTTCGAAGTAACACAGAGTTCCCTACAACACTGACTGAGGACAAGGCCATGGCGGCGGCTGCAAAAGAAGGTGGAAGAAGCCAACCAGTCCAAGGGAATAACAAACCCATTGCGAGAGGTATCCCCATTACATTGTATGCAAATGCCCAAATGAGATTCCCCTTTATCCGACTAATAGTCGCCTTGCCAAGGTCGAGTGCGGACACTGCATCACATAGATCATTTCCAACCAAAACGATATCAGCACTCTCGAGCGCAATCTCACTTCCAGCTCCCATGGCGATTCCAATATCAGCAACAGTGAGGGCCGCTGCATCATTGATGCCGTCCCCAATCATTGAAACAATCCCCTCGCCGCGTAATTGACTCACAAAATCGGCTTTTTCATCTGGTTTAACCCGTGATATTACTCTCTCAATACCGACTGATTTGGCAACATGGCCTGCAACTTCGGATCTATCACCAGTTAGCATGATTACTTCAATGCCGGCCTTCTTCATCTCATTGATCGCGAATTCGGAGGATTCTCTGATGCTATCCTTCACTTCAACCCAGCCGATAATGTGATTATTCTTTGCCACCAAACTAATCGTCGATCCAGATGCACTCAATTCTGAGATCGAATGTTCCACTTCTGGACTAATTATTGCCCCCATTTCCGCCATAAGGTCAGAGTTACCAATGCCCGCAGACACACCATCAACGAATCCGATTATTCCGCACCCTGAGATCGTCCTCACGTCTTGTACTGGTAGCAGCTCCCCCCCTGTTTCAATCCAAGCAGTATTTATCGCCTCAGCCACAGGATGTCCCGAATCATGTTCCAATGATGCAGCGATACGCATGACTTCCCCACTATCGCAATCAAACTCCTCGACGTTGTAAACAATGGGAGTGCCTTCAGTAATGGTACCAGTTTTGTCAAGAACGACTATGTCGGTTTTGTGTACGAGTTCTAGTGCTGTTATTCCTTTAATCAACAACCCGTGTTGGGCTCCAACTCCGGTACCGACGACCAGAGCGGTAGGCGTCGCAAGCCCCAAAGCGCATGGGCACGCAATCACGAGGGTGCTAACAAGAACCATCACGGAGATTTCAGTTGAGTTTAGCCCCACCTCTGGATTGCCGACTACGAAATCACCTGCAAACCACCAAAAAGATGCTCCAAGAAGTGCTAGCAACAATACCAAGGGGACAAAAACACTGGCTACCTTATCGACGAGTCTCTGGATTGGGGCCTTGCCCATCTGTGCTTCATCGACTAATTCAATCACTCTTGATAGCATTGTGTCATCCGAAATCTTCGTCGTTTCGACAATGATTGAAGAATCCAAAACCAGTGTACCAGCAACTACAATATCGCCTTCAACCTTACGAACCGGAAGAGATTCACCAGTCATCATCGACTCATCAACTGAGGTTCCTCCCTTGCGGATCATGCCGTCCAAAGGGATAGTTTCCCCAGGGATGATTTTGATCAACGATCCAATTTCGACATGCTCCACAGATATTGAGTTTGTCTGATCTCCCTGCATAACTCTCGCTTCCTTTGGCTGCAATTTCATTAGGCTGTGAATTGCATCCGTGGCTTTGAGTTTGGCGCGTCCCTCGAGGTAGTTCCCTAGCAGAACAAATGAAATTATGAATGCCGATCCATCGTAAAAGACGTGATCTGCGGATGTTATGAACTCAGGCAGTCCACTCAAAACAGGAGCAATAGTAACCAAGCAGGACCAGAACATGGCAACCGTGGTGCCGAGATGAACCAAGACATCCATATTCGCCGTTCGACCGATAATAGACTTCCAAGCATTTTTGTGGAAATTGAAACCAGATATGAGGTAAACTGGAAGTGAAGCGATCATTGCCAATAAAAGCCTAGTATCCAATTGGTTCCAAGTACCCATATCTTTGACAACCATGGTAAGAACGAATACTGGAAGAGTCAGTAAGAAGGCCAACACAACGAAATAAAACTGCCTTTTTACCAACATCTCGTTCTTGGCTCTGACCTTCAACGATGGTACAATCTCGGAAGCTTCAAAACCTGCCATTTCAATGGCCGCGATGCAACTGTCCACCAGATCATCCGTCATATCTGCGTCAGAGTATATTACAGCCTTTTCCAACGGTAAGTTAACACTAGCTGCCCTGACATATTCGACCCCAGTCAACACATTTTCTACAGACGAAGCGCAAGCCGCACATGTCATCCCAGATATGCTCAGAGATATTTTTCGCTCACTCAACCCCAAACCTCCCTGAGTTGCAACACTCCATGAGCTTCCATTGCCCCTGATCCAGATTTATACAACCACAACCACATGTGCACATCCAGCCGATACCATCCCAGCCCTTTCCACCCTCTGATCTTATGTATAGGCGCTTCATTTTACAATCACAATCGCAAAGCTCGGCCCTGACTCTCGACATGTTGCGTAATTTTTGTAGTCAATATAAAAATATTGACTACAAAAAAAATCACTCTGGGGTTTTCATATACATGCCATATGAGGCAGGCTGAGTCGGTTTAAAACCCCATTTTTCGTAGAAACCACTCACATCCGAAATTAGGTTTATGTAGGAATCTGGGGGTGATGAGTCTTCGATAAATTTCATGACTCTGTCCATGATCAAGGAACCGCCCCCAAGTTTTTGATACTTTTTTATGACCGCCATGTCACAAATGTGGAAAACTGTACCTCCGTCGCCAACAACTCTGGCCATACCAACAATCTCTCCTGAATCTACAAGTTTCAAAACGACGCAAAACAACTCATTTCCAAGTCCAATCAAGGCACCGTCCTGCGACCTACTCCCCATGCCCGAATTCCTTCTCAAGCGAAGGAATTCCTCTGGAGTAGGAACAGTCAATTCTAGGTAAAACAACTATCCTCCACTCCGTATCTGGGCTACATAAGATGCCAAAACCACGGCAGCTAGGCTTGCTGACGTGAACTGTGTGATTCCGTAGTGGTCTGGGACTATTTCTGATATGTCGGACCCAACGACCTCCCCACTTCCTGTGAAAATTTCTTCAATAATCTTGACAACGAACCAGTAATCCAGACCACCGGGTACAATGGTACCTGTGCCAGGGACAATACCAGGGTCAAATGCGTCGATATCAAGACTTATCCATACCGGGCCTTTGATTTTCGAGATATGTCTTAGTATCTCCTTTTTCACTGTCTCGCTTTCACTGACTCTCCTTGCGGTCCAGTACTGAATCCGACTATCCTCTTCCATCATTTTTGCCTCTTCATTTGAGTACGCCCTGACTCCGATCTGGATCACCTTTCCCAGACCGCTATCCAAACATCTCCTGATCACAGTTCCGTGACTGTAACTTTCTCCATTCAACTCATCCCGAAGATCAGCATGAGCATCTATTTGGATCAACGTCAGATCCTTCATCGAGTATTTTCCCAATCTGGTGAAACCTCGGAGAACGGGCAACAGTATTCCATGTTCTCCACCTAGTACGATAGGGAATGTAGACTCGGTCACATTGGAGAATACATAAGAATTAATGGAATCCAAGAAAGACATGAGATTAGGTCCTTCGAAGTTCCATGGATCTATCGTCCTTAGGTTGAGTCCAGCAGGTAAGTCCTCGCCAATTAATTCAGAATATGTCTCAACCTGCCGAGAGGCCTCAATCACAGAGGATGGACCTTTCGCTGTCCCGCTACCGTAACTAACGGTCATCTCGAACGGAATTTGCATAATAACAACATCTGCTGGTTTTCTCCAGTCTTCAGTAAGCCCCAGGAAACTCGGTCGATCAATGTCCGTCATAACACCCCGTGGGGGGGAGGGTATTCGACGCTTGCGCGAACCATGTTGAAATAATCAACCTGTTGTGGTCGACCCACAAGGTGACACTCGAATGGGGCTCAAACTACAAGATCTCACCCAAGCCATCCGAAATCGAGTTGATGCAGATATGGAAATTAGTGTCGCTGAGTCAATAGCAGAACATGCGCTGGGATTTTTCGGTTTTTCAAACAGGATTATCGACAATGCATTGGAACCCAATGACAGAAACTTGTTCTATCAACTTCAGGATTATGACCTCCTAACCACGGAATCAGAGGAAACTACACTCTGGGACGGAAGAGAATGGAGGATACACTACTGGAAGTTCAAGCCAAATGCTAGCCAATATGCTGCTAGAGGCGATGACGACGATGAAGAAGAGGATCCTTATGCCGGACTGTATGAGGATGTGCCACAAACTGTTTGGAGAGAAAAAGCCGGTGAAGAGGACGACTGGGACGAGCCCTTGTTTTGATGCCGATGGCCCACAGTATGTTATAACAGTCCCCCGGTAACGCACTTCATGGCATATCCGAAGCGGGTTGTGTACTTGCTTGTGCTCATGCTCTTATCCATCCCTTCTTTAGTTGCCACATCGTCAGCCCAATCCTTTCAGGACAATCAATCAAGAACATGTGAAATATACGCAGATTGGAACTTCTCTCAAGTAAACCAAGAAGACATCCTAACCCATTCCTATCGAACCTCTTTTCATCCCGATTTTCCTGCATCCGTAGATCCTACGAATGTAATGGTCAACGCAATCCACATGAGTTCAGAAAATCTGGAAAAGGGCACAGCACTGGTAATCGTGGCCGGCGGTGAAATTGACATCCAAATGACAGAACCACCAGATTACGGAGACTCCATAACCATATCCGTAGAATCATCAGAGGCATCCTGCGATAGATCATTTGATGTTAGCATATGGAATCAACCTTTACGAGATCACGAAGTTACCCGCGAAACGTCATGGTCGATATCCTCGGAAGACGAATTAACATCCCTAGCAGTGATTGCAAGAGGATGGCAAGAACGTCAAGGTGAAACACTTGAAGCAAATGAGTTGGGCAATGGGTCAATAAATCTAAATCTTGATGATGAAAACAGACAGATCGATGTGGATTTAAACATAACCAAGGCATGGTTGAATGAGACGTGGAATGGGAGCAATCTCATCCGGCAAACATTCGAATTAACAGGGTCTGGCAACATACATCTTCAGTTGGATGATGGTCTGAGCGGTATCGACGCTGAGGGCACAGTCCGAGCGGCAAAATACGAGAGAATACTACAGGGAGGTGTCGTTTCTGAAAATCTGGAACTAGAGGCCAATGGTACGCTATTTTTGAATTCTGATGAAGATGGTAGAACAGACCTCACAGGGGAAATCTCCCTATTGCGGTTTGAAACATCGGATATCGACGGTCAAAGAGTCCTTCAGGACATTTGGATAGAAGCAACAGCTTCAGCTATTATTGAGTTTGGATCTGATAAAATTGAATTTGAGCTAAACGAGTTCATTTTCCGAGAAAAATGGGAAAACTCCACTCGAACAGAACAGCATTTGAAATTCAAAGGAGATGGAGAATTTGATGTCCTAATCGAAGATGAAGAAGGAATAGAAATTGAGGTAAATGGTACAATAGACAAAATTCACACCGAACAAATCAATGGAATGTTGATAGAAGATACCCTGCTTTTAGACGGTGAATACACTGGGACTGTCTCTGGAACCTTCGGATCAATAAGGGGCATTTCCGACAATGGGACACAAGTCAATTCTTCAGGTATTGAACATCATGTCCTTGTCATTCGGGATGAATACTGGTTCAATGTCTCCGGGTCAGAGGTCACACTTCCGGGGCAAACATTGTTCTCTGAGCATAATTTGACGTTTGAATACAGGACTCCAAACATAGACTGGGAATCACCAATTGTGAGATACAGATACGTCGAGGACTCTGGTGAGGTAAACAATGAATTTCCTCAAAACAGTCCAATAATCTTAGATCCCACACCGCCCACAGCATCTTCAGTGCTCAATTCGAATGTCTCCAGAGAATCAGGACTTTCACCTGATGTCCTTGTTCAAGGCGACCGAATAGATTTGATTTCTGATCAACAGCTCTCAATGACATTGATAGTAACGAATGAAACAGCCAGCCAGATAGATGGACACCCAGTAAGATCTGTAAGTTGGTCCGGGTACTATCCAGGCGGAGGAACGGCAAACGGCACCACTGTCAACGAGGGAATTCTGGCTGGCACAATAATATCCTGCTCCCGATCGATACCACTCCAACAAGATCAGAACGCGTCAGCCTACTTCACAGAATCACAGTCTATTGTCAGGGTCCTCCGGCCATCTGTAATCACAGAAGCTGAAAATACAATTCCAGAGATAGTAGAAGTCTCTTACAGGGAAGGAGATTGGTATGCGGAGGGTGGCGAAGTCCACCTTGAGATAACGATCCACGACCCTGACACTGATGTAGTGAGTGTCGCAGTCGATTTCGGGGAACTCGGACTTGGCTTAGTTGAAATGTCAGACTCAGGTTTACTGGGTGACCAAAAGATTCAGGATGATACTTGGACTTTGAAGGTCAAATCAATAGGAACAGTCCACGGGGACATTGAGGTATCGGTAACCATTGTCGATATTTGGACCACAGTCTCCTATGATACGTCCCTGATCTTGACGAATCCCGGTCCAAGGATTTTGGACGTCGACCAAAACCCGTATCGAATATTGAGAGGCGACGTATTTTCCCTATCTGTGACTGCTGAAGATTTGCATGGGGTTTCTGAAATATATATTGATCTTAGACAATATGGAGGAGAAATCTTCTACTTAGAGAAAGATAGTGAACAATGGAGAGGCAGCACATACATGCCTCTTGGAATCAAACCAGGCGAGGTCGGATTAACAGTCGTCTTGATTGATAATCTCGGAGCGAGGTCTATTTATTCTGCGAGTGAAGGATTGTCGCCCTCATTTTTAATTCAAAATGAGCCTCCTTCCTTCTCTATAATCCAGTTCCTAAGACAGGATAAAATCGCAAATGAATATCAATTAACCGAATATCAAGTTTTCACGAGCACGGAAGAACCAATTTCCCACATTCTTGAAGTCAGTGTGACAGACCCAGACGGGATTTCCGTTGTACAGGCTAAAATTGGTAGATTGGCCCCCATAGGATCATCAGATAAGTGGTTAAATCTTAACGACAACGGTTTGGATGGAGACAGATTGAGTAACGACGGCATATACACCTTGGAATTCGACGTGAGAACAAGTATCGAGCCTGGAACCATGGATATACAGATTCGTGCATTTGATTTGTATCAATCCATGACTCCTGAAGATCACCAGAGACATCGGTTGACACTTGTGAGCAACGAACAGACCTTGGATTCAAACTGGCTGGAAGATAATGCCGGAAACATCTCAATTCTGATCGCTTCCCTTCTGCTCATTGGAGCTACCACTGCGATTGTAAGAGTCTTCGTGTTGGATGATAAACGGTCTTAATTGGTGCGAGCGCCGGGATTTGAACCCGGGTTCTGGCGTTGGCAACGCCAGGTGATAACCACTACACTACGCTCGCATCTGAACGTTTACGGAAACCCCGCCTTTTGTAGGGTTCGGTTATTCATTGAATTCCAAATTCTGGATTTTTCTTTCTATTTCATCTCTGATGAGTCTGAAAAAATCCCTTTTCTGTCCCAGAGGATCATCAAGATTCCAATCTTCATCGATCGGAATGTTCGGGCATTCTACACCACACCCCATGCTGATAATTTTTTGATAGTTATTCGGATATACTTCGTCCAAGGTCTTTGTATGCAACCCATTTGTTGGATAGCCCAATTCGTCCAGGACAGAAATCGCCTCCTCAGAGACATTCCTCTCGGGCATGGTACCTGCAGAGTAAGCATCGAGTCCATGATGTCTGGCAATGGACTCAGCCATTTGACTCCTGCAAGAGTTTCCAACGCACACAAACAAGATCTTCATCAGACAGAAACAATATGTCCACGGTATTGAAATCTACGTTTGGAAACATTCCACATTTAGACTCAGTTTCAAGTATCTGATACAAAATCAAATGTCATGGCGGGGGGCCCAGTTTCGTTTCACTCTGGCCAAGTACCTCCCAAGAAAGATGAGAATGCTGCCACCTCAGAACAGACAGCGCAGATGGAACAGGCATACGCGCAAATGCGGCGAAAAATGCGTATGGAGATGATGGACAAGTCTATCAAACACAAAATTATGGTCCTCTCCGGCAAAGGAGGAGTGGGCAAATCAACTGTTTCTGCTGGACTCGCTTTGACACTGGCAAGAAGAGGGATGTCGGTCGGTATTATGGATATCGACATCACCGGTCCTAACATACCCAAGATGATGGGATTGGAAGATGCAGAATTACACGTAGAAGAAGGACAAATATTCCCAGCAATAGGCCCGGAAGGAATTAAAGTGATATCCATGGCATTCCTTATCGAAGACCCAGACAAACCCGTAATATGGCGGGGGCCGATTAAACTCGGGGCTATTCAACAATTCATAGGAGATGTGGCATGGGGAAACCTAGATGCTCTAATCATCGACTTCCCACCAGGAACCAGTGATGAACCTTTGACAGTGTCACAGAACCTTCCGGGCATAGATGGGGTGGTCATCGTTACAACTCCCCAGGAAGTTGCTCTGCTCGATAGCAGAAAATCGATTAACTTTGCCAAAACAGTATCGCTTCCAGTCATAGGGGTAGTCGAAAATATGAGTGGCTATTCACTGTCTGGCACCGCTCCACCAGGATCCCCCATCACAATAAACGGACCAGGCGGGAAGAATGTCGAGGTTAATTCGAATTCCGAGGGTAGGTGGGAGGCAGTTCTTGATGTGTTCAAATCCGGTGGGGGAGAAGTAGCTGCGCGTGACTTAGAAGTCCCTTTTTTGGGAAGAATTCCCTTCGACCCAGGAGTAGTGAGGGGGGGAGACGATGGAGTCCATAGAATCGTCGCAGATCCAGATGGAGTAACAGCCAAATCCTTCGTTGGAGTAGTTGACAATATCATGGAAATTGTAGAGTCAACAGACCGCACTCCTGTCAATATTAGATGACATCAATGTAAGGGTTTCATTCATGATGTAGATCCGACTCGCATGGTGTAGGTAATGGCTCAGACTGGAATATACTTGACTTGGGTGACTGCTGCAATTTTGTGCAGTGTAGCACTAATGCCTGTCCTCAAGCCTAGGTTCGTTAAACACTCTTGGAGTGCTTACGTTGACATGTTTAGAAGATATTGGTTCCACATGCTGATTGTTTTCTCAGTCTATCTTTGGAAAGATCCTCTAGATCAAATCGATAGGGCATTAATGGCGAGCACCAGAATCGAGATCACACCCTACATCTATGCCATAGAGGGGGATGTCGTCCTATGGATCCAAAAAGGCTTCAAATCAGACTTTCTGACCGAGGTTCTCACCCACTTCTATGTAATGGGGTATATGACAGCGATTTTTTCCGCTTTCATATATCCAATATATGCCGATGACAGGTACATGGCTGACAGGATAGCACTCACGATGTTCTATGTCTACATACTCGCTATCCCATTCTACCTATTCCTCAATGTCAGGGTGACTGGTGATGTGATACCCGGCATGGAGACGTTAGCATACGATTTGACCCCTGAGATCAGAAATTGGTTCGTCCAGATAGATCCTTTCACGAATGGGATGCCGAGTCTTCACATCGGAATGCCTTTTGCAATATGGTTGGCATTTGTTCGGTGGGACGAAGATGGACGATGGAATAGGTTCGCGAATGTTCTTGCGGTTTTTGTTATCTTGACAGCCTTTACAATCGTGTATTTGGGAATACACTGGATCTCCGATATGCTCGGGGGACTCCTTATCGCCCATTTCGCTGTAAACCTTGCCGACAAGACACGAGTGGCAGTTTGGTCCGCGTTTGACGAGCGCCTCATCGGTCGTAGATTTGCCTACTTTGTGGACAATCCAAGACTTGCTTTGAGAAACGCTAGGACGATACTACAGCGTGCCGTTGAGCCTTACAGACAGGCATCGAAGAAACAGACATCTGTTGCTATTATCACAGTCCTTCTCCTTACTACGACGATTCTTGTTTATGATGCAACACACCAATCATTCCCGCTTGAAGGGGTGGAGGTTCCGTCCGGAGCCACAGGGGATGGCGATTGGATGATAGCCGTAAATGAAACTGCAGGTGAGAACACGGCAATTATTGCATGGAATCTGAGCACCACAGAGTCCTATGAAGTGGGAGGAGCACCGTGGGATGCACCTCCTTCTGTTGAGATCTCAGGAGAAAAAATGGTCATTTACAACGGCTCAAGGTATGATTGGTTCAAAATCGACCCATCTTTTGGTAGAATAACGCCAGAATACACAACAAGCTTGCCATTGGAGATTGAGGGCCTGGGAATAGGATCAACTCTGGATGGGACAGCCTACGTCGCACTTCTCAGCGATCAGGGGATAATTGTGAAGAGCCCCAGTGGCGTTGACATCCTCAGGATCGAGGATTCCTCGGATGCTACGGCTTTGACCGTCAGTGGTGATACGATAGTATGGGGTGCAAATGGATCAGACGGGCCTGAAATAAGTATGTACTCAGTCTCAGGCGAGACTCGTCAGAATTACTTTGTGAACGCCTCATCTGATTTAGAAACCGAATTAACTTTGCTGGAAGCTAACATTGACGTCGATCCAAGAAACGGCACGATCACGGAGATATCGGCAGACGGGACCTCTATCGCTGTAACGGTCGACGTCGGAGCACTAAGGCGGGTTATGTTGATTGATAGAGTGCTTGGAAATTCAGAGATTATATCCGAACCCGCATGGGATGCGTGGAGTCCACATCTGACGTCAGAAAAGATAGTGTATCTTCAAATCACCTCCTTCTTTCCGTCAGACGATCCATACGAATCCAACGATGTATACCTTTACGATAGATCAACATCTGATAATGTAAGACTGACAAGTGGATCATCATCGGTTCACAAAGACCCAAGAGTTGTATCAATAGGGGCTGCGTGGTTGGTGACAGACGGCGATGAAAACCCAGTGCTGGAGATATACGATATGGAGGAAACTTTCGAGCCATACTCGAGGGTACTTCTGCAAGCAGCTGTAGTCATGTTGGTCCCCTTGTTGATGGTATGGACTGTTCAAACAGCCTCAGAGAAAAGGGCCGGCTAGCAGTCAGACATAGCAAACATCTGGTCGAGAGACATCCTTGCCCTCGTTATCACTGAATCTTCGATTTCAATTATCTGGTCAGCGTCAGGAGCCTCGATAGATTGCAGGATGTCCTCGAGATGAGTCCTCTTCATGTGCCTGCACATGGTACAAGACCCCATTAACTCGATTGGATGATCTGATTCTGCTATGGCTCTTTCAGCCGTTCCACATTCCGTAATCATCATTATCGCAGCCCCCTCGTCTCTGCTTGCCCTCTTGGCTTCTATGAGGATTTTTTCAGAACTGCCGACAAAGTCACTCGCATTCAGTACATCCTCTGCGCATTCGGGGTGAGCTAGAACCCTGAGGTCAATCCCCCGCTTTGCTGCTTCTCTTCTTTGGCGGCCAATGGTGCTTGCAGTGAATGCGGCATGTACCTCACAATCCCCCTCATGGAGAAAAACTGTCTTCTTTCCAGCGAGGTGTTTCTTAAGGTGCTGTCCCATCAACCTATCCGGCACGAATATCAACTGGTCACCCGGCAACTTCTCGGCAATTGCGAGATAATTGCTACTGGTAACACAAACGTCACATTCGGCCTTCACAGCGGCCGTTGTGTTGATGTAGCACGCGACCGGAACCCCAGGGTGCATTTCTTTCATTGCTATTACATCTGCTGCGGTAATCCCTTCAGAGAGTGAGCAGCCTGCCTCGGGAGAAGGATGAATCACCCTTTTGCCCGGGCTGAGAATTTTAGCAGTTTCAGCCATGAAACGAACGCTTGAGAATAAAATTGTTGATTGAGGTGCGTCTCGTGCTATCTTAGACAGACTGTAACTGTCCCCGACGGCATCTGCAACACCGTAAACGATATCTGGAGTCTGGTAAGTGTGTGCGATTAAGATCACATCCTTCTGTTGTTTGAGTCGGTTTATTCGCAGTGTCATGGGTGCTATGGTCTTACACGCTTCCAATGTCCACCTCAATCTTTGACCGATTCTTTCCATTAAGCGATTTGCCTCATCGTTAATCTCTTGCGAAGTAAAGTCCGGATCACTGGTGATCCTCGGCCTCATGGGCAGAGGTGGCATCTTCATCGACATCTCGGTGTTGTCTCCGACCAAGACCATGTTGTTAACAGGTATCCAAGTTCAATATGAATGGATGTTTTGGACGCTGCCAATAATTTTGTCATTGTGACCGATAGGGATCGATACATCTCAGAAACCTCGCATCAAAGTAATGCCTTTGAAGGCGACTTCCCTAGGGTAACCATGACGGACAGCACATGGTCGCCCTGGGTTCCGGGAGACACACTCCACAACGGTGCTGAAGCCGTAGTGACTTCTGGTTATTGGCTCGGTGATTCAGCTGTGTTAAAGAAGCGGGTGACCAGAGGTTACAGACATCCAAAATTGGATGAGAGTCTGACAAGACAAAGAATTTTTGCAGAGGCGAGAATATTATCGAGGTTAAATCGAGTCGGAGTTCAATCGCCGTTATTACTTGCGATGGACCCCTATGAGGGCTGGTTAATGATGAGCATGATAGAAGGCCCTAGTTTGTCCACAGCTCTCAATGACGGTGTGAGTGACCAGGCAGAATTTATGTTGGGAGCGGCACTGAGACAACTTCACTCATTGGGAATTTCTCATGGGGATGTGACCACGCTGAATGCGATACTCACTGAGCACGGGGTTACATTGGTTGATTTTGGATTGGGGCGGCTTGTTGCGGAAATCGAACATCAGGGACTAGATTTACATTCAATTTATGAATGCCTATCAGCACATCATTCTGATCGGCCAGATGCAATGGACAGAGTACTAGAGGGCTACCGAGATAAGACAATCATCGATAATTATGATCCATCTGATGTTGTTCTTCGCTTTGAGGAAATCAAGGGACGGGTGAGATATCATGCATAACGAAGATCATGCAAGCATTTTCTTCCACAGCGGAAATAAAAACAAGATTTCAGAGGCATCGCAGGCTCTCAACAGATTTCACGCAAAAGTAAGACCATTCGACGAACTTCAACAAGACGTTGTGGTCATAGAACCACAAATGGATGAATTCGAGGCGATAGTTAAATCCAAGTTGAACCAAGTGCTCAGCCAAACCAACCCCGATCTGAAAGATAATTGGGTAATGGTCGAGGATTCGGGTCTTGTCATCGATGAACTCGGAGGTTTCCCGGGCCCTTACTCTTCCTATGTGTACGCCTCTATTGGTGTCGAGGGTATAATCCGACTCATGACAGGCGCATCCACCCGGTCAGCGAGATATATTTCCTCCCTTGCAGTATGGAACGGAAATGAAGTCCACCAATTCACTGAAACCTGCGAAGGTAAAATATCATTGGAACCTGCAGGAGAAAACGGCTTTGGTTATGACCCAATATTCATCCCAAGGGATGGAGATGGACAGACCTTTTCACAAATGAAATCAAACCAGAAAAATGAGATTTCACATCGGTCCAAGGCCCTCTATTCCATGGCCAACACATTGCTTCTTCCGTCAATCTGAATATATATCGCTTCGACGACACCTCAGATGGCATCGATCCTCAGGCTGTCAATCTGGGCATTATTCATACTGGGGGTTCCATCTTTCCTCGTCTTGCAAGGATCGTTTACCCCGGTCATTCGGATAGCGGGTGCAACTACTTTGCTAGCCTTGCTTTCGGTTTTGCTTTTCACAGGCAAACCAAAACAGGATTCAATTGCAGCCATTTCTAATCTCCAAACAAAAACTGCTGTGGTAAATAGCGAACAAAAATACGACAATGAGCCAACAAAAATTGAAGCCACACCTACTTCAGAAAAGGGCTCAGAAGTCAAAGAAGTCACACTCAATAACACAGAAGATCAAGATTTCCAAGTCATTGAACCTTCGCCTGCCCCCTCCTCAAAGGTGGCGGAAAAATATGCGGTCATCAGTGATGCTCAGATTGAATTTGAGGACCAGGTTGAGCGATATGTCGAAGACCGCCGGGAGAGGCGATCTGAAATCAAGGAAAGAATCGAGAGGGAGAGGAGGAAGGCACTAGCTCCGATGAGAGCACGAAGATTAAGGGAATGGGCCCAGCAAGAAGACGGTGAAGGCTTGCACGATCTAATCGAAACCACCCAACACGGACTTACAATTATTGAATATGATACCAGTAGTAAAAATAAAAAAAACAAGGGTTCAACCTACATTCGTCTAGATGAGGATAGAATCCTCAAAATATCTAGGGATATAACATTCCAATCAACCAAAAATCCAGGACAGAATTCTGAGATGGTGGAATCCCAGCCCTCAGATCGAGTTAATGACAACCCGGGAAATCCACCTGCTCCTCCCGAAGGAATGCCGCCACCACCTCCTCCCGAGATGTAATCACCGAAGGAGAAGTTGAACTGTGAGTAGCCTTGCCACCTGATATGACCAACGATATGCTACTGACAGATAGGATCGAAATTCAGACACATCCCGAAGGCGGAGTCATTGAGATTTGGACCTTGAATAGACCTGAAAGACTCAATGCTTTGAACTGGGCCACACATGCAGAGCTAATCGAAGCCTGTGAGCGAGTTGAATCCGATGATTCGGTCAGAGTTGTGGTCATTACTGGATCTCAGCCCATTGAAACTAGTGGACGTCAAAAGCCTAAATCATTTGCAGCTGGCGCTGATATTTCGGAATTTTCAGGCAAGAACTCAGACGATGTGAGGCCAAAATTTGAAAATAATGCTTGGGAAAGGGTATGGAATCTCTCGAAGCCCACCATCGCAATGGTAGATGGATTCGCTCTGGGTGGAGGGACTGAATTGGCTCTATCATGTGATATCAGGATAGCATCCGAAGAATCGAAGTTCGGTCAGCCAGAAATCAACCTCGGTTTGATACCCGGAGGCGGAGGCACTCAGAGATTAACACAATTGGTTGGGTATGGGGTATCAATGGAGATGATTCTCACCGGTGATATGATCACCGCTGAAAGGGCTAAGGATATTGGTCTGGTAAATAGAGTGGTCCCTTCATCAGAACTGATGAACGTAACATTGGATATCGCGATGGAAATTGGAAAAAAATCTCCAGCGGTATTGAAAGTTGCTAAGAGAGCTGTCAGATCTGCGTTGGACTTGCCGGTCTCGCAGGGAATCTTGGCAGAGCGGTCAGAATTCGTTGCCTTGTTTGATACAGAGGATACCACCATAGGCGTTGAAGCATTTCTCTCCAAGAACAAACCAGAATGGGTTGGAAGATAGCGCCGTGACAATCAATAGCCACCAAACCCACCGGCGGACATGGCAGACAACCGAATAGTTGTACTCTCAGGTCCGCCAGGGTCAGGTAAGGCAAAGGTCGGCGAAATACTCGGTTCGCGCGGGTGGGAGGTAATCTCGCTGGGCGATGTTGTCCGGGACGAAGTCAAGTCCAGAGGCCTTGAACCCACATCAACCAATATGAGCTTAGCCGCAAAAGAATTGAGAGAAGAATTTGGCCCTTCAGCAATAATGGAAAGAGTCTTACCCAAAATAGACGCAGTCTCCGAGAACAATCACACTGTTATCGACGGTATACGCCAGATAGAGGAGCTAGAAAGACTGCAGTCATCGCAGCCGCGAATTGTAGTTATCGCGATTGATGCATCTGAAGAGATCAGAAGGAAGAGAGTAACAAACCGAGCAAGGTCGGATGATAGTCACTTCGAAGATAGAGAAGAAAGAGAATGGGGATGGGGGCTGGAAATAGTCATGCAGTTGGCTGATATCACGATCGAGAATAATGGCACAGAGGGTGATTTTGTGATTAAAATAAACAAAGCATTGCAATCAATTGGAGTGATTTAACCTATCAAAAAATCGTCCAATCCAACCGACTGAATCAATAATGCCGGACAATGTGTAGTATCCATGATTTCACTCGGATCTACTCATGTGTAGATAACCCGAGTATCCCATAAGTGCCAAGAGAACGAGGATGGGGGCAAACTGAAGGACTGGAACATAGTATTCATTCGTTCCGGAAAGGAATAACAGGACTGGGAAAGTTATTACCAATGTCAATCCCGACAACAAGGCTACCTTTGCAACCCCTTGCTCATCTAACATCAAGGCGGATCCGATAGCAAAAATACCATACGGGATGCCGAATATCCCCCAACCTTCTTCATACCCCGTGGCAATTTGCAGTTCACGATCCGATAGAGTACCATAATGGTCCTGAAGGGCGGTTTTTGCAACTTCTGAGGCTTCAACAAGGTTGTACAAACTGAAAAGAATGTTAACAACTCCGAGTCCTAACAGCCAATATTTTGGGTTCATTAATTTCATCATATCCATAGTAAAACACCTGATTTGTGATGGCTAAGTGGTTTTGAGCAAGGGATATGAACTATTCCCTTTTTATTTACTCTGAACATCCAAAAAACATCTTCAACCATCCCCACGGATGAATAATAGAGCGATGATATGATTATATCTAATCACAATTACCATCAGATATGGAAGATAAACCTAGTTCAATAAGATTAGTTGACACAGATCCCACCTATCGTGATGTGGAAGCCACCGCAATCAATGGTTTTTTGGGTCTGGCAATGCACGTGGCCTTGACTTTTCTAAATATCGTCTTAACAGTCTTATCAGGGGCATCCAGTGGGCTCACGGTCATACCGCAATTGATTACTGTCCCACTTTGGTTCGTTATGTTCAACAGCTATGTTATCGTCAATCCGAATGAGGCTGTAGTAGCCCAATTTTTTGGCAAATACGCTTCGACTCTTAAGAAAGAAGGCTTCCAGTTCTTCCTCAATCCACTATACCAGAAGACTAAGATTTCACTGAGAATAAATAACTTCGAATCGAACAAGCTGAAAGTAAACGACGTAAACGCGAATCCAATTGACATTGCAGCAGTGGTTGTATGGAGGGTTTTTGATGCTGCAGAGGCCCTTTTTGAAGTAGAGAATTACGATCATTATGTACAGATTCAAAGTGAAGCGGCACTCAGAGAGATGGCGACGAAATATCCGTATGACGCCATAGAGGAAAAAGACATCGGGGGGATCACGCTGTCAAGCCATCAAGATGCCGTGGCCGAGGAACTCCAAATCTCAGTTGAGGCGAGGCTGGCCAGGGCAGGGATTGAGGTTCTCGAGGCCAGAATTAGCTATCTGGCATATTCCACTGAAATAGCCCAAGCCATGCTACGCCGCCAGCAGGCCGCTGCAGTTGTAGCAGCACGAAGAGAGATCGTGGACGGTGCTGTTGGAATGGTAGAACTAGCACTCGAACAACTAAGTGCCAAGAAGATAATAGAACTTGATGAGGATAAAAAAGCTACAATGGTGAGTAATTTATTGGTAGTATTGTGCTCGGAGACGGATACAACTCCTGTTGTAAACACTGGTTCCTTGAATGGCTAGGTAGTTCGGGAAATCAGATTTTAGAATCGATTTATTTGTTCTTGGAAGTAATATCAGCAGGAGGAAAACGGCCTTGCACATGTATTCAACCCTGCGTGTTTCTGCAATTACAGTAATCATGCTTACAATTCCATTATCGGGTTGCTTAAAGAATACAGAATTTGTAAATGGCGATGAAAATATTGATGTAAATGAAAATTTACGTATAAATCACATCCAAACCAAGGGCACCCACAACTCATACCACTTAGAACCCCTGATCTCTCCTACGAGGGAATATATGTATTCCCACGAGACGTTGGACATCCAAGCGATGAATCAAGGAGTTAGACAGTTTGAGATCGACGTATGGTGGGATCTCAGAGACGGACTTAGAGTATATCACAATCAATACGACTCCGGGACCACCTGTGCTACTTTGGAGATCTGTTTGAGTGTACTACTGCAATGGTCATCCAACAACCCCAGCCATCATACAATATTCATTTGGATCGAACCGAAAGATTGGCCAGAGCAAACTGCTGGCGTTACTACAACTGTGCAATTCACAGAATTATTAGGCGACATAGAATCAGAAATTGATGAATTTTGGCCTAGGAATAAATCTATTATTCCTCAAGACATACAGCAAAATCACTCATCACTGGGCCAAGCCATCATCACTGAGGGATGGCCGTTGATAAGCGAGTCCAGAGGCAAGGCAATGTTCATTTTACTGGCTACAGGAGAGATGAGGGATTTGTATATTCAGGAATACTTTCCAGATGGAATAATGTTTCCTATGTTCACATCCGTGCAAGAGGCTCCTGTTGAGGCGCGAGCCTTCTTCTCATTAACTGACCCTATCACCGATCAATCAGAAATCCAACAGCTAGTTGATGACGGATTTATTGTCAGGACCCGAGCGGATAGTGGTGGCCAGGAAGCTGATGATAATGACAACACTAGGTTGATGGCAGCACTGAGTTCAGGCGCGCATTCTATCTCTACTGATTACCCAGCAAAAGTTGAAGATTTGGATTACTGGGTGGACATTCCCGGTGGAAATCCCAGTCGCTGTAACCCAGTTTCAGCACCCCCAACATGCAGTTCGGAGGATATAGAATCCATTCACCAAGAAATAACATAATTGCAAAATCGTAAAACTGTAGATGTGAGAAAATCCAATGGGGAGCCAGCATATGGATGAAGTCGTAAATATCGCTGGTTACAGGTTTGTTGATTTACCAGATTGCTACAGAATGCGAGATCCTTTACTGGATTTTTGTCTGGAGAACAAGCTGAAGGGATCGATAATACTCAGTATGAATGGGATAAATTTCTTTCTGTCCGGATCAGATGAAGCGATTGAAAAGTTCAGGTCGCGTCTAGAATTAGATCCAAGACTTTCAGGCATACCAATGAAGTACAGTTACACAGAATATCAGCCATTTAGGAGGATGCTTGTCAAGGTGAAGAAGGAGATAATATCGCTAGGAATGGATGATATTAGGCCATCAGAGTTCACTGGACAGCATGTATCCCCGATAGAATTCAAATCTATGTTAGATAAAGACAAAGAAATCATTGTATTGGATACCAGAAATAATTACGAAACTAGAATAGGGTCATTCAAAGGCGCTGTAGAATTAGACTTGAAGTCCTTTAGAGGCTTCCCAGAAGCAATAAAAAATCTGCCCGCTAGTTACAAAAAGAAAACATTGGTGTTATATTGTACAGGCGGAATCAGATGCGAGAAAGCGACGTCTGTAATGTTAAAGGACGGATACGAAGATGTTAGACAGTTAGATGGAGGCATCCTTGCTTATCTGGAACAATGTGGTGGATCTCATTGGGAGGGTGACTGTTTCGTTTTCGACCAAAGAGTTGCAGTGGATGAGAACCTCAATGAATCTGAAATAGAAATGTGTTTCAGTTGCAGAGAACCACTTTCAGTAGAGGAGCAAAAATCGGAGAATTACGCTTTCGGAAAGTATTGCCCGTACTGCTATACGGGGCATGAATGACCTCGGTTATCTTTCAATTGGTTTCTGTATTGATTTGACCTCAAGAAACTCCTCAAATCCGTGAATCCCCAATTCTCTTCCGTTGCCGGATTTTTTGTACCCCCCGAATGGAGCGCTCACATTGAAAGGGCCACCATTGACACTGATTTGCCCTGTCTTCATCTTCCTTGCGAATGTAATTGCTCGGTCGATGTCCTCTGACCAAACACCTCCTGATAGACCATAATCCGAATCGTTTGCGAGCAAAAGGGCCTCTTCCTCGGATGTATAAGTGGTGATGCTGAGAACTGGCCCAAAAATCTCCTCTTTCCATATCCTCATACTTGGTAAAACCCCAGAAAATGCGGTCGGCCGCACGAAATAACCGTCTTCCAGACCCTCTATCGGGTCCGGCCCTCCGGCAATCAATTCTGCACCCTCTTCAATTCCTGAGTTTATGTACTCCAACACACTTTCTTTTTGCTCAGAGGACACCATCGGACCGCATTTTGTAGACGGATTCATTGGGTCGCCAACTTTGTATCCCTCCACTCGCTCTTTGACGAGGGGTATTATCTCTGAGATTCTGGATTCTGGGACTATCAGGCGAGTCAATGCAGAGCAAGTCTGACCTGAATTGGCGAAGCATGCCGAGATAGATGACTTAATTGCCTTGGATAAGTCTGCGTCTTCGAGTATCACGTTAGCACTCTTCCCGCCCAATTCCAAAGTCACCCTCTTCACACTTTCAGCAGCTTGCTCAGTAACTTTTACTCCGGCATTTGTAGAACCTGTGAAAGAAATCATGTCCACTCCTGGGTGAGAGGACAACCTACTACCCACCGACGAACCACGACCGCTCACGAGATTAAAAACGCCATTCGGTAAACCAATTTCATGTAACATATCAGCCAGAAGGAAAGCATTGAGAGGCGCCTCTCTCGAGGGTTTCAAAATCATTGTACACCCTGCCGCTATAGCTGGAGCTACCTTTCCAATTATCTGATGGAGAGGAAAGTTCCACGGTGTAATGAACCCACAAACTCCTATCGGCTCTTTCACTATCAGGGAATTTCTGATCTGGCTTTCCCATTGATATGAATCCAGTAATTTTGCATAACTCTTGGCGACAACTCTGGGCGTTCCAACCATTGCAATTTTTGAATACTCAATGGGAGTACCCACCTCCATCGTGATAACCTCTGCAAGCGTATCAGATCGAGCTTTGAATGACTCCGATAAATTAGTTAGAACTTCAATTCGATGTTCCACACTTGACTCAGACCAGATAGAGAATGATTTTCGCGCGGCTGAAACCGCTGCATCCACATCCGCTAGAGTTCCGTCTGGAACCGAACCTATGATTTGACCATTTTTCGGATCTTCTACCATTATCTGATCAGTACCTGTTGAACGCGTCCATGAACCGTCAATGTACAGTTTGTCCCTATTGATCATGGCATGTCCACGTGGACGACCCCTTATCACGTTCATGGAGTTCATACGTGTAGCCCTCTACCATTAGTCATGGTACTCACTGTGGATAGGCCAGTACCTGGAGTTGCATTGGTACAATTGTCAGAAAAAACTTCCAGGGACACTTTTTCATCAGGTACAATAGAACACGTCGTGGAAACATTGGATGGATTGATGCTGGACGAGGAAACCAAAGCTGTTGTCCTTAGCGGAACCGGGAAATTTTTTTCAGCGGGCGGACCAATCGACAAATTCGAAATTGCAATTAATGACGGAACAATTTCAGATGTGGTTGAGGAGATGACGGGTCAGCTGCACCCGCTGCTCTTGAGGATTCGAAGATCTTCAACTATTTTTGTTGGAGCAATAAACGGTGCAGCCGCCGGGGGCGGACTTGGCCTTGCATTGAGTATGGATTATCGCATTTCGTCCGAAAAGGCAAAATTGGCAGCATCCTTCTTCAGACTGGGTCTGTCTCCAGACGGTGGAACCACTTGGCTGTTGCCTAGGCTGGTGGGTCTTCAGGAATCAAAGAAATTCTTCTTTCAAAATAAGATCTGGAAAGCTTCCGAAGCTCTTGAGAAAGGAGCCTTGGATGAAGTTGTGAAGAGTTCAGAACTAATCGAGCGTGCGATAAAAATTGCTTCAGATTGGGGATCTTGGTCAGAAAGCAGCCGCAGAGGAACTAAACAACTGCTTGACGCGTCCACAACCACTTTCTTCGAGACTCAGTTGGAATTTGAGCGGCAACTTGTAGTTGCATCCTCTCTGACACCGGACTTCAAGGAAGGTGTGACATCGTTCCTAGAAAAGAGAGATCCTAACTTCAATAACCAGAATTAGAAGATCTGAGTCTAATCACCCCAATTATGATTGAGAAAATACACGCCAATGCAGCAAGGTTAGCAACTATTATTGAAGGAGAACCTACAAGAATTCCGTACATCAACCAGGTTACTAGAGCCGTGGCCACTAGACCAAATGTAGGCAGGGATATCCCCTCCTGTTGTTCTTCTATCCAAACTTCCCTAATTTGTGGGATCCATGCTACAACACCCAGAAAACCGGCAAAGAGACCTAGCCCCTCGATCCAGATGTCAACCATTTCAATCCTCCAACGGCGGTATTACTCTGCCTTCCATGCCTCCGGAAACTTCGATAACTTGACCGGATATGTGGCCGCTTGAATCCTCCGAAAGGAGGAAAGCGACGGCTGCTGCGACATCATTTGGAGTAGCCAGCTTCTTTATTGACATGGTCCTCTTTGCATTCTCTGCAATGGTTTGATCGATGCCTTCCTCGATTCTAGATTCAGTTAGGGTCCAACCAGGAGCGACCGCATTTACTCGTACTCCGGAACCCGCTATGTCGTTCTTCATGGTCTTGAGGAGACCACTGGTTATAGCTCCCTTTGCAGCAGCATAGTCCGCATGACCCTGCTCACCGTAAATTCCAGCCGTTGAAGATATGAGAACGAGGGAACCTCGACCGCGATCAACTGCTCTTGCGAGGAACTCTTGTGATGTAAATAATGAAGATTTGAGATTGGCGTTTAGTGTCTGGACCCAGCGAGCCTCATCAATTTCCCACACTGGCAAGGATTCCTTGGGGTATCTACCAGCATTTGCAACACATGAATCAATTACACCCCACTCAGACTCAAGTTTCCCAAACATAGCTTTGACCTCTGTCTTTTTTGTGAGATCAGCATAAACTGAGATACCAGAAATGTCACTAGCCAGTTCCTTCGCCTTTGCTTCGGAACGAAAATAGTGCACGGCAATGTTTGCCCCCATGAGATGTAGTCGACGACATATTCCAATTCCGATTCCGCCTGCCCCTCCTGTGACGAGAATGTTTTGTCCAGATAGATCCATCTTACTCACCTCGCAAGGTCATCTCTTTCGTGCTTCACACCATTCTCCCAACTGTAGATACCAATTCCTGTCTTCTTACCCAGAGTCCCCTCACTCACTAGACGATCCAATAGCGGGTGAGGAAGGTACGAATCGTCGTTGAATGATTCAGCCAACCCTTTCAGTATGTCTCGTCTGACATCCAACCCGACTAGGTCTGACAACTCGAGTGGGCCCATTGGATGTCGATACCCCAATCTCATTGCAGTGTCGATATCCGAGGCAGTGGCGACACCTTCGGCTAACATTCTGATTGCCTCATTACCCAAGACAACCCCCAATCTGCTGGTTGCAAAACCCGGCACGTCGTTCACGATGATGGTGGTCTTGCCCAATAGACGGCCGATTTTTTCCACCTCGGTGACAACGTCAGCACTTGTCCGTTCATGTCGTACAATCTCTAAGAGCTCCATTATTGGAACTGGATTGAAGAAGTGCATTCCGATTGTATTTTGAGGCCGATTGAGGTCTTTCGCAATCCTCCCGATAGACAGGCTGGATGTGTTACTCGCCAGAATTGAATTTGGTTTACAAAATCCCTCTATTGCCAGGAATATGTCTTTTTTCAGTTTCAGGTCCTCCGGCACAGCCTCGACAACTAGGTCAGCCTCATTTACAGCAGATTCAAGATCATCTACGAATGATATTTTTGAAGACCACAAGGCCTTTTGATTCCTCGATATCCTACCCTTTTGGATTCCCCTGTCCCAAAATTTGTAAATTTGTTTTCTTCCCTTTTCCAAGCTCTCGGGATATTCATCAAACAACTTCGTATCGAAGCCCGATTCTGCGCATATTTGTGCTATACCGGCACCCATCGTGCCGGCTCCGACGACTCCAACTCTCTTGACTCGGTCGCTACTCATGGCATGGCAACCCATGAGTTAGGACTTCAGGCTTCTCGACCATATTGGGCAATTGCTGCCTGAAAGAGCCGTTGTCTTGGCACGTCATGCTCCAAGAAGCAGGTAAACGGAGCTAGATCCTTGATCAGCTCAATCGTGCCTACGTAAGCTCCGTAAATGAATGGATCTGCTCTTTCTGTGTCAGGAATTTCAAAGCCGAGTCTCTTGAGCCCGGCACGTGTGTCTTGGTCCCAGATTGTGTAAGTGTGGCTTGTGAAATGCAAGTATGCAGATATTCTTCGCACATCGTCTGTTATGACGTCATCTAGACTTTCAAGAAGGAGAGTATCTGGGTATCTTATTGCGAGTAAGAACAGTCTTAGCATCATCTCTTGGTCTTGGTTTAGACTTCTGTGTTCTATTCCCATCCAATCATCTATCATGTCCAGCATCTCGCCTGTTAATGGACGATGAACCTTGTACAGCAATTCTTCGTAAATGTCAGGTTTAGCATCTGGTTGGTTGTGATATGAATCGAATAGTTCTGGGACTCTTGCGAAAAAGGGTGAGAGCAAGTCTCTGTTGACATTCAATAGTGCGTGAGTTTGCATATTCCTTCCCCCTGAGAAATCAGCCTTTCCATTCCCTGTATTGTATCCACTCAACGCCTGGAGCCATATATTCCTCCATCAGTTTTCGCTCATCCTCATCCGAGGGCAATACATCAGCGAGGTATGCTTGATATTCCTCAGCAGACCCTTCAAAGTCGTGTCCATCAACGGTGTACATGCCCGAGGAGAATTTACCTATTCCACGGTTAAATTTGTCAGAAGGAATGTATAGGGCGGGTTCACCCTCTTTTCGACCTTTGCTGATTCTGGCCATTTCTGCTTTTAACTCGTCAAAGTATAACCCGCGACTAGCTTCATTCAGGTGCTCTCTGTCGGCTTCATGTTCCGATTCGCGTTCATTGTACCTACCTTTTACGCCATAGACGTAGGCCCATTGGGCAGAAGTGGATTCATCAGTACCGAAAAGGTCCAATCCCGTGCTAACCCACTTGTTGATGTATTTCTGAAGGAATGCAACCGGAATGACCCCTGCTCTAACAATCCTTCGTAGTCCGTTTGCACCAGTTCCTAGGTGGAATGACTCCTCCTTGAGCATTGGACCCATTGATGCAGAGAGCGGCTGAAAAGAACTCGTGGATAGCATTTTCAGTTGATACTTTCCATCCCTGTCAATGAAATGGGTGAAACAGAAGAAATCAAGCCAGTGATCAATTGGTGCGTTGAATGACCCGAGCAGTCTTGTACCATCCTGTGCGTTCCTCTCAAGGAGTTTGGCAGCTTCTCGAACTCCCTGCTCTCCAAAATAGGTACACAACAGGTAGGCCATTTGCCAACCATGTCGTTGTTCTTCGCACATAATTCTCAGAGCAGACTTCCGATCATATTCAGTTGGGGCCGTGGCGAGGAGGTGATTTTGTTGTTCAACAGATGCAAATTCTGTGTCGCCCTGAACACTTATCATATTGATAATGGCGTCACGGATGTTCTGTTGCGGTATCTGCATCCTGCGACTCCATTTCGGCATTCCTTTGAAATCCCCGAACTCAATCTCCTTCCCCGCAGAATCCCAATCAAACCGGATTTCAAATCTGTAATCCCCCAGCCACGCGGGATCAAACCCTATTCTGGTTTGCCATTCATGGAATTCTTGAACCCATCCTTCAAAATTAGGTGTGTAGCCATCGACGACCTCGGTCTTGCTCATGATGTTAGGAAGCACATGTCGTATTTCAAGTTCAGGCTTGCCCCACACTGTGGCCCACGAGGACCCGTGCCTCTACATTCCACTGAATTTGGGGGTTTTCTTGTCGACGTATGCGGCGATTCCAGCTTTTGCGTCCTCTGACTGAAACAGGTCCGATTGAAGTTCCCTCTCGAGAGCCAAGTGATATTCCAGGGGAATTTCCAATCCACTCTGAACGCTTCTCTTTATGTTTCCAATGGCCTTGGAAGCAGCAAATGGCAACGAAAACTGACCAGAATAATCCAGAACATCTTGTCTAAACTCATCTATACTCATGCTGTCATATATGTCGTGGATAAGTGACATATCTTTAGCCTCTTCAAACTGGAATTTTCTTCCTGTGACCATTATTTCCATCGCCTTGGCCTTGCCCACCAATCTCGCAAGTCTTGCAGTTCCACCTGTACCGGCGAGTACTCCGAGCGACACCTCGGGTAGACCAACCTGGTAGTTCCCCTTCCTAGCAATTCTGATATCTGCTGCCATGGCAATCTCAAGTCCTCCACCAACCGTATGGCCGTTTAAGGCAGCAATTACGAGCTTCGGAGTTTGTTCTAGTCTGCTTAAGGTTTCATTCGCGTGTAGACAGAAGAAGTATTTGTATCGTGGACTCAGCTTATTCAGGTATTTTATGCTGGCACCTGCTGAGAAGAATTTGGTCCCGTGGCCTGTGATTAATATCACGTGGACATTATCGTCGAAGCGAGCGCTGAGAATGGCATCGTCTATGTCGTGCCACATTTCCCTGGTGTAGGTGTTGACTGGAGTTTTGCCTTCTTTGAGAGGTGCACCCTCTGAATCCGAGATCAGCTCTATTATTGCGATCCCATTATCTGTGACACCGTAATTGACTAGATTATTCTTCATGGGGGTGAGTTCGGGCCATTCAACCATAATACGCCGGGGATAGTGATCCATATCAACCAAGCGATTGGATTGTCCCACCAGTGAGAGTTGAATTCACTGATCAGATGGCTTGAAGGATGTCCTACCCCCGTCCCTTTGAGTTTTCTTCCATTTGGTTGATACTTCCTGAGCGGCAGTACTCGGAGACCATTCATCTCTCCTTAACGCCTTTCTGAAAGGCATCCTGCGGTACGACCTTCCGTCAGGAGTGGTTCCCTTGGTTAACATGCTTGCGCTGACGAGGGGCCACATCATCCGCCTGATGAGGCCGGGCTGGTATATCCTCCTCATGAAGTTCAATCCGTCACCCGTCCTTTTTTGATCTCTCATCCAGTACCTGGCAACTGCTTTGAATCCCCTATCACCCATCCTATTCATCAAAAATCTATTAGTCGCACTGACCTTTACCAAGGGCAACAAATTGGAGCGTACCTCCTCTTCATAGCTAACTTCCCCAAGCATGGATTTCGCAGCCATGACCCCGCTTGTTATGGCGTACCGCATACCGAATCCCCACATAAAATCTTGAAGTCCTCCAGCCTCTCCGACGTAATACCGTCCGTCTGTGTGATATTTTTCGGGTATGGAAAAATCTCCCTTACCACCCACTCGTTTTATTGGAATTCTGTCGAGTTCGTAGTTACTCTCATACCAGGCCACAGTCTCATCAAGGAAGCGGCTGGTGTTCTTTTGCTTCCTCCACAAACAGGTGCAAATCAGACCTATCCCGTCAATGATTATCATGTAACTGTACGCTCCCGGGGCCAACTTGTCATTCAATTGGAAGGCCACGTGGTTAGGGTGGCTTGTGTGAAAAATCTCACCAAAAGCAACTGCACTGGATTCCTTGGGACCAGCGGCGATTATATCGCATTTCATGGGATCATATTTCACACCATAGTGGATTTTCACACCTGCGTCGATAGCCATTTTTTTGAAACCTTGATCGATGCAATGACTTCCAGTTCCCCTTTCTACGACCCTGAAAGCGATACCGTTTGTTACAGGATGTGTAATTTCATCATCAGGATGTATAAGATCGACCTTACTGAAAGCATCCGATTTAAACGAATCTGGGTCAATTCCCCATTCACGCAGCTCATCAAAAAAATCTCTCTCTGAGGTCCAATTCTCTATCCCTTGGAAGTCACCGTCAAATCTCGCGCCGCTATCACTCCTTCTTTCATGAACATGCACATCCCTGCCAGATTTCGCGAGTAATATGGCGGCAGATAGTCCCGATAGCCCCGCGCCGAGTATGTCAACTCTGCCTGTCACGGATATTCCCTGATCCCGTCGGGACATAAGCACTATGCCTACTACCCCCCCAGCGGTGCCATGACGGTGAGGATAGTCGTCACTGATCAGCCTTTGGACGTACCAGAACTTCTCTCGGTGGGCGGCAACCTAGGATCGGGGGCAATCGCCTCTTTCACAGGGCTTGTAAGACCAGAAAATGAAAAAGAAAGCGTTCTCAGTCTTGAGTTTGAGGCATGGGAGTCAAAATTGCCCGAGGTTTTGAACGATATAGCTGTGATTGCCTCAGAAGAGAACGACCTTGATTCCATATTGATAGCACACAGGACTGGAGTGGTTAAGCCGGGTGAGGCTATTGTGTGCATCCAGACTTGTTCGGCGCATAGAATCGGAGCTTTCAATGCCTGCAGTTGGACCATTGATGAACTAAAGAGACAGGCACCAATCTGGAAAATGGAACACACCACTAGCGGTTCTAGATGGGTGGAGGGACTGGGATAATACCCTCACCGGCTAAGTACTCCTGCTCACTCGTAACCCCATGTCCGGCAAACCATCTGTGGTCGACATCGGAGAAAAAACACCAGTACCCCGCCGCGCTTCCGCATCCGGGTTGTTGAAAGTTCCCTCCGCGGTAATCGACATAGCACATAGCGGAGAGGTCAGTAAAGGAAACGTGAAAAATTCAGCAGGAATTGCAGCAATAATGGCAGTGAAGAACACACCTTCAACGCTGCCCCATTGTCATCCTATACCCATTGAGGGGTGTGATGTGAAGTGGGAAAACACGCCATCTGGATTGAAATGCCTTGTAACTGTCAAAACCACCGCAAAAACAGGAGTGGAGATGGAGGCATTAAATGGCGTGACAGCCGCTTTGCTTTGTGCTTGGGATATGTTAAAACCACATTTGAAGAACCAAAAAGGCCTGTATCCGGGTGTGAGTATAACAGAGGTTACTGTAGTGACTAAGGACAAGGGATCAGCGTAGGTTTGATCTCTGGATCACACACCCGTGGGTCATGCCTGTTAGCGAATTTACCGCCGATTTCCTCCGGGCAACGTCCCAAGCAGCTTTCTCAGCCTCCAAATGGATCGGGAAAGGGGATGGTAAAGCTGCTGATGGTGCCGCTGTCCAATCAATGAGAGCAGTATTCGACACAATCCCCTTCAACGGACGAGTCGCAATAGGAGAAGGAGAGCGAGATGATGCTCCGATGTTGTGGATAGGGGAACCACTTGGCTCACTTCAAGACGACCCCGGTGCCCAGGCCATCGACATAGCAGTCGACCCTTTGGAGTGCACCAATCACGTCGCTCATGATCTCCCCAATGCGATGGCGGTCCTAGCTGCAGCACCCAGAGGGTGTCTCTTACACGCTCCGGATTGTTACATGGATAAACTGGCCGGATCAAAAAATCTCAACGGGGAGATAAGCCTCGAGGGAACGGTGGAATACAACATCGAAGCAACGAGTGATGCATTAAACCGGCCGATATCCGATCTCGAAGTAGTTGTGATGGATAGACCGAGACACAAGGATCTCATATCAAAAATTGAGTCCTTGGGGGCGTCAGTCTCACTGATCGGTGACGGCGATATCGCTGCAGCCTTGAATTCAGCAGACACTTCATCTTCCATAGATCTCTTAATGGGCATCGGTGCTGCACCCGAGGGAGTCATCACCGCCACTGCAATGAGGGGATTAGACTCATTTTTTGAGGGGCGCCTCGTAATGACTACTGAGGACCATCGCAATCGAGCACAAGAAATGGTGGGGGACAAAGTAGGAGATATCTGGCACCGTGATCAGTTGTGCTCCTCCAGCGACGCCGTATACATCGGATCGGGAGTTTGCTCCGGAAGAGTACCAGGCCCCAAAACAAATCATCAGGGTTCAACCACTGTTACGTCAGAGGTTATCGATGTCAGATCGAAAACTACGAAAATCATCGAATTTGAAATTGGATTGGTTGACTGATCTTCGATGCATTCATTGATGGGTGCCCACCTTGGAAGTACGATATCATGTCCTTGCAGGCCCTAGAACAAACGGCAAAAGCACTAGTAAGACGAGGAAAAGGCATACTTGCAGCGGATGAAAGTAATGCGACCATGTCAAAGCGGCTGGAATCAGTGGGTGTAGTACCCAGTGAGGAAACTAGACGATCTTACCGGTCAGCAATGCTTTCGACACCCGGGCTGGAGGACAACATATCCGGGGTAATTCTGTTCGATGAGACAATACGCCAGAGGATGGATGACGGAACCCTATTCCCAGAACATCTGAATCGAAGGGGAATCATCCCGGGAATCAAGGTAGATACGGGAGCCAAACCACTGGCAGGTCACCCAAATGAAACAGTTACAGAAGGCTTGGATGGACTTAGAGGTAGGTGCAAGGAGTATTATTCGATGGGAGCGAGATTCGCGAAGTGGAGAGCAGTTATTTCAATTTCAAGAGATTGCCCGACAGAAGCGTCGATATCGGTAAATGCACACGCCTTAGCGAGATATGCAGCAATTTGTCAAGAACAAGGGTTGGTCCCTATTATCGAGCCAGAGGTCTTAATGTCCGGACCTCACACTTTGGAGGATTGCGCGTCTGTTACAGCCATGGCTCTAAGTGCAGTGTATTCACAATGCCAAATCCAAGGAATTCAACTTTCTGGGACTATCCTGAAACCGAATATGGTCCTCCCCGGCACAGAAGCCCCGCCCTCATCAGCCGACGAGGTCGCGAGAGCTACATCGACAGTATTGAATGAAAATGTTCCCAGCGATGTAGCCGGCATAGCATTCCTCTCAGGCGGACAATCAGATTTTGAAGCGACACTTCACTTAAATCAGGTAAACCAACTATCAGGTAATTCACCATGGCCCTTGACTTTCTCATACGGTAGGGCACTCTTGGCTGACGCACTTGGCCACTGGTCAAAATCCCAAATCAAAGAAGCACAATCAAAGCTCCATCACAGAAGCAAGATGAATGGCCTGGCATCTACCGGGCAGTGGGAAGAAAGTTTAGAGAAGTGAAAATATTAGGCCTCAAATCCAGTCAGATGTTCATCCTCTCTGAGAGTCCAAACACAGATTTCATACCTGCCTGAGAGGGCTCCCCCTCGCTTGGTGGTTGCAATCTTTCGGATGTCTTTGTCCTTCGACAGTACATTCCCAAGTTGTTGGGGAGTCGTACCGTGACGCATTGTGGAGTTCACATGTTCGAGAATCTCAGTAGTATTTGCTTGTCCTCTTTCGTTCAGGAATTTCTTTATTTTCTCTCTGAGTCTTGTTGTTCTCATTGCTTTCCACCTCCGCGTGTAACGCATCAACTGAAAAGTGATGATATAAACTCAGAAAGCAGTTACCGGCACTCGTCCTCGTCAGCGTTAAGCCTCAGGACTATTGACTCTAATATAACGCTTCTCAATTGAGATCGTTTTTTCGTTACATGAAGTTTCAGATTTACCGGCAATAGACACCTCAAATATAATCTGTGACATGATTTGTGGATATTTCGAGTGGAAATATGTAACATAATATAACTAAAAAAACTTTTTAATACAACTATTTGTTGGATAGGACCGTAAAAATTGACAGAGGGTGTCATACTTGGATAATACTGCAAAACCAACTCCCAGAAAACTGCCGCGGAGAATTAGAGGACTACACAGAAGGCGGGTTCTTTTCGCCTTGTCCAGATCAGACCTCACCGTTTCTGAAATTTCCAGAAAAACCGGGTTAAGAATGCCCCATGTTTCTGCTGAAATAAGGAAATTAAGAGCAGATGGAATGGTGCAAAGTGCCAGTGCAGCCGGCACGAGAGGTGCATCCATATTCCTGACTATCGATGGGCGCGAAGAAGTATTGAATGACATCCTACATAGGACTCAGTCTTGCATCCCGATACCTCCCGGGAAAAATGAAGTATGCCTAATTTCACGCGACAATAACAACTTAATCCTTGCATCAACTACTCATTATAACCAATCAACAATAGCCATCCCGGATAGGCCACTGGATCAGACAGGTTCCAATGGAAACTATGGGGTCCAGTGGATGCTGGCGGAGGTCCAGGGCAACAATAGCCACTGGATCAACCCTTACTCCAAAAAAATGGTCGGAACGCCTGAAATACCGACTAATCCCAATGCGATAGAATCATTCTCTGAAGGTGATCGACCTGTGTATGTGTTCCATGCTCGAATCATTGGCGAAAATAGACCAATTTCCGTAGCCCCCGGGACCTGGTTTTCTCCTAGATTCGATCTTGCCAAACATCCTTTCACACCCCAACCAGGTTTTAACCTGAGGTTGGGAACTATCCACCCAGATGTTAGCCCAGTTTATGCCCCTGATTTGCTGGTGATTGATATCGAAGGTCGAACAGGGCAGACACTCATTACCAGGATCATTCCAGACGGCTATCTGACTATATCGAGTATGTACGACGGGAAAGACACCCCCTCGAGCATACCTGAAGATGTACTGGATTATTGGATCAAACTCGCCCACCCTCGAACCCGATCACCTGAGCTAAGAAGGAGATCACAGGCACTCAAAGACAGAATATCCCTCAGAAGGAGATCAAGGGTCCCAGAAGAAACTTTGAGAAGGTTCCGGACTGACTGGGGGAACACCCAATTTGAGGAAAAGGAACCCTCATCTGAGAATATTAGTATGAAGGACCTTGGTTTGAGGGCGAGGCGGGCCCTGATTGAATGGGTTATGGAAATGAATGTCGAGGTTCCGGTCGCCGTTGAAATAAGTGAGGATATACCAGAATATGTGTTCAAGGAATTCATGAGAAGTGTGGATAAGGGGATAGTTTTTGTAAAATCTTCTTTCGAAGTTGCTGGAATAGCAAGACTTAGTTCGGACCCATCCCGGCCACTACCATGGGCAAGATACACAGATCCCAGCGGTATTGGCGCCCGGTTGAGTATTCAATCAGGCAAACTTAATGTCGCAATGATGAATTCCCCTCAGTTTGATGTCAATCCTCACGATTGGATGCCTGTAAAACTCTCAGAGGATGAGGCGTCAAACCACATCATACAATTGGCACTCAATGAAAAACACGAACAGGACGAGGAATGGGCAAACATTGTAGAATCTGAACACCCAATTGCAGCGTTGATAGCCACTCCAAGGAAATACAGGTGGAAGAGGTGGAAACGCATCAAAGGGAGAATAGACGGTAAATGGATGCATCTTCTGGAAATCGAAGATATCCCAACACCCCAACTCTACGAATTTATCGAAAACTCAGATGTAGATAGGTATAGGGATTTCTCGATGAAATTTTCAAACATGGTGAAGTCAAATCCAAACTTCGCTTTTGAAGTCCGACCCATGACATCGCCTGAAATGGCCTCAAAAGGTGCAGCATGGATAGCCAGTAGGCTCTTGGCATCTGCATCAGACATACCCTCTGAAATGATTCCTGACCTGCTGACCTGGGCAATCCCCAGTTGGTTGCAAAACTTGCCAATAACGTCCATTGAGGCATTATCCGGCGCTTGCAAAATAATCGAAAAAAAGGACCTGGAGGAATTCCTCGAGAAGGTGCATACTTCGGCTGCTGCCAACATCAATTCAGACATACACATCTGGTCCAGGTTCTGTAGAGTCGTCGCTGGCAAAGGTAGGCTCACACCTCCTCTTTCTGTTCTGATTTCCAGACACCTCCCATTAGAGTGGTTCGCTCCCCTGTCCGAGCAAATATTGTTGACAATGTTGAGGATGGACCAGTGGTGGAGTAATGCAGATGTCTGTTCTGTTCCCTGGGCGGGTTTGATACTCAGGCCGAGAGGTGAGGTACATTATGTTCCAGGATGTGAGGCATTACAACATCCTGGTGTGGAAAAAGATCTGCTCCGAAGAATCGAAGATAGCATCAGTTCTGGTCCAGGTTTAGAGATACTGGAGGAACCGAGTTTGGCGGGCATATTTGACCTGGTGGCATCTCTCAGAAGCTCGATGAATAACACTCCTCCGTCAGTAGGAAGAAGTCATCCTATGATTGGTTGGTTGGCGCACCCTAGGGAAAATTGGCCAGATATGGCCCATATGGACGTACACGATGGAGATCCATTAATCACTGCGAGGCTATTGATGGGAAGGAGTGGTTATTCCGTTAATGAAAATGACTAGGCCTGAGGCCATGAATTGATATCTTGACTCCATCTCCGAAGAACACCCATGCGGCAACACCGTGTTGACGATGCCCCCACGCCGGAGGACTAGAATGAAACACGGTACCACGTACTGGGTAACCGGACGACGAAGACCGATGTGACCATTGGGATGATCATCGGAGCAATCGTACGGATGGAGGGTGATGGGTCCCCAGATGACTACGGAATGATTCATGGGACAACCCCACTCTCCTACAGACGTCCCGGGGTGGGTCAGGGCCCGAAGCTACCGCAATGATGGTGCCCGTTACACCTCGGGGCACAAATCCGCAGTCCTCAAGTCCCAAGCCTCGTCTCATTACACATGTTCCGATGGGGCCTGCTGGGTGGAACCTTCGACCGATTTCATGATGGTCATGCATATTTGATCGATCAAGCGTTGAAAAAATGCCAATACCTTGAGATTTGGATAACACACGATTCAGTAGCAGCCTCCAAAGATCCAATGTGCTGGCCGTTGGAACGAAGAAGATCCGAGATACAGTCCAGCATTGGGGACGATTCTTTGGATAGGGTGTTCTTTGGTATTCTGAACGACGACATCGGTCCCGCAGGCAATCATACGGATGCGGATGTAATCTTCTGTACTTCCGAGACCAGAGATGGGTGCGATGAGATCAATAAAATCAGATCAAAGAATGGGTTAATTCCTCTGAATGTGGTCGAGATTGACCATATTATCTCTGGAAGCGGAACCATCCTGTCAAGTTCAAGAATTCGAAAGGGAGAAATGGATCGATCAGGGGTTGCATATGTTCCCGAGAAAACAATCAATACCACATGGAAAATTACTGATGACGTTCAACTTATGTTGAAGAAACCCTTTGGGAAGTTGTTCTCCGGTACTGAAAGTGACCCTTCGATAGCGCTAAAAAAAGCATTAAAGGAAGCACAAGGTCATCAAAAGATAATTGCAGTGGGGGATGTAACAACATGGGGTTTAGTAGAACTGGGCATCATTCCTTCCATCGCAATCATAGACGGGATGACCAAGAGAAGCCCTTGGGCCAGAACAAGCGACATTAAAGACTCCATTTTTGACAGGGTTTTGTCTGCGGAAAATTTGGCCGGAGAAGTGTCGTCTGATCTGCTTCATTCTTGTAAAAAGGCAGTGGAATTGTCGATAAATGGTGCCTCTGTGTTAATTCGTGTGACTGGAGAAGAGGATCTTGCACCGATACCAATGCACCTCCTGTCGCCTCTTGGTTCAATGGTAATTTATGGACAACCTGGAGAAGGCGTTGTCACTCAAGTCGTGGATCTTGACACAAAGGACAATTGTAGAAGGATACTAAATGCGATGAAAGCCGTGTAAAATCTCCTGATTTTGAGGACGATCCTAGCCTTCACTTATAGCTTCTAACCCTGCACCACTGGCAATCAAGGCAATACACACCGAGTAGATCCCTGGATCGACCCAAGTTGTGTAAACTACAGACCAACCGAGGTATAGCAGGGCCCCTCCGACAATTAACCAATTGGAAATCAGAGCATTGATGTTCTCAGTCGTACTAACCATTCTTCCAGGCCTTTCGGCGATAGATTTGAGGAATGCCTTGGTTCCTGTAGTCGCTTCAAGGCCCCTTACCCCTACGAAGATGAGGGCAATTGCCAGAGCGATTGCAACCATGTCACCACTGCCAACACTCACAGAATTGTGATTGGAGTAGGCTTCAGTCAGGGTAGACCCGTCAAAGAAACCTATCCATTCAATTTTCTGGCCAGGAGCGAAAGCGCCCACAAGTATGTTAACGATTGAGACTAGCGCCAACCAGACACCGATGCAGAATCCGATAATCGAAAGAAATCGACTAGATTTTGTGATCTCCTCTCTCCAAGAGTTCTGCGTCATGAACGCCGCCACCTAAGGCCTCTGTTTAACCGTTACCGGCATTAAGAAAATATCAGAGGGGCCTTTGAAGACGATACTTGCCTTTTGATGCTTCTTGAATGAGTGGCTCTGAATCCCTCATTTCTGACATCGCGTCCAGTGACTCAGGAATTGCTGAGTTGATCTGTTTGCTCCTCCCACCACGTCCTTTACTGACGTTTCTTGCGATGATAATTCCTAGACCGTCCAACTCATTCAGTAGAGATGATATTCTTCTTGGGGTCAGTGGTTCGACCATTATTCTGTGACATACCTCAGAATAGGTGCGGTATATCTCCCCAGTAGATATATTTCTGAGCCCGTTGTCTTCATTCATGCAAATCGAGAAGAGGAGAATCTTCTGTTGGAGGGGAAGCGTTCTCAGAACCGGTGTGAGTTGGTCATGTTCTAACTGGCTCTGAGCCAGTCTTACATGTCCGTTGTCAACGATCTCATGCCCCATCTGCTGAGCTTTCTTCACAGCGATTCGAAGCAGGTCGAGAGCTCTTCTTGCATCTCCGTGTTCCTGCGCGGCGAGCGCTGAACATAGACCAATCACTCGATTGTCGAGGGCTCCTTCCCTTATTCCTCTTTTCACGCGCTCTTCCAGGATGTCGTTGATTTCATTGGCGCCATAGGGATGGAATACCAGATCAATCTGAGCTAGCCTAGAAGCGACCTGTGGCGTAAGCATTTTTGTGAAGTTTAAATCGTTGCTGATTCCGATGATACAGCATCTGGCAGCATCCAAGTCGAGGTTTAGATTGGTGAGGCTGTAAATTATTGAGTCTCCGACCTTGGACACCAAATGATCTATTTCGTCAAGGACTATCACGTGCATACCGCCTCTGCGCTCCATTCTTCTCCGATATTCTTCAAGCACCCTGTCAGTCGGCCATCCTGTAAATGGAATTTTAGGGTCCCCGGAAACCTCAAGTTGGTTGGCAAGTCCTTGAATAACACGATACTTGGTGTCAACAGTTCGGCAATTTATGGTGTATGCTTTGACGGATGTCCCATTTGCCCTACCTTTGCTTTTGAGTTGTTTCAGAACGGTCTTCGTGACGATCGTTTTTCCGGAGCCGGGAACGCCATAGAGGAGCATATTGGAGGGGATGTGACCCCTCAGTGCCTCCACCAAGTTCTCACCCAAGCTTCTGATTTCTTTCTCTCGATGAGGTAGTTCATTCGGCTCAAAGCCATGTTCAAATGCTTGACGGTCGACAAAGAGTGAATTGGTTTCAATGAGCGAGTCGAATATATTCTCTCTCATTTTTGTTCCCTCTTATCTCCAAACAGATGCAATCTCGGCAAGGACCGGTCGGCCCAAATGCGCAGGACTCGAGCGACGAACTTATGGATAATAAACGTCGCCTAAAAGTACACCGACAATCGGCGATTTTCAATGGTGCTCATCTCTTATAACGAAGTCGGGAATTGATAGTATTCCGGGCATTTTTTTAACAAATTTTTGGACTGCACTCGATGATGTTCAAAGAACAGCCGAGAAGCGAATTGCACTATGGGCGACCTTCTGATTGAACCAGAGTGAAAGTTCCATCATCACTGACAACCAGACTATCTCCGTCCTCGAGTTGAATAATTGGAGGAGGTAATTCTGGCCTTTGGAAACCAGTATCGATTCCGTTCGCTGAGGAATAATTATGAGTCACCAACACAGTTTTTTCAGGATGCCTACCTTGGAATGCTATCACATCCGAAGGAGTGTGATGATATGGAAAACTTCCAATGTCGGGCACACCCATTTCGAGTAAAATCACATCTGCAATTCCTGCAAGAGACTCTATCCCGTCACAAGGACCGGAATCCCCGCAGTGAAGAAAATTGAACCCACTTTTGTGGAGTAGAAGATAACCGTGGGGGTCGGTTTCAGGAGTGTGTTTGACTGGGAATCGATCAAATGCCCAATCCGTTCCTTCTAAAGTGGCTGATTCCTCAAAGTTCCAACGCACTTCCTGACTCAAGAATCCGTCAAGACTTTTGGGATAAGCACCAGTGCTTAGGCTGGTTAACAGGTCCTCACCCCCGGGTCTGAGGTGTACTTCCAGTGGTTCCTTTTGCACTTTTTTACACAGGTATTTACGATCCAGAAAAAAGAACGGGGATCCGAATGTATGGTCTCCGTGCCAATGGGTTATCAACACATGATCGATGCTTGAGGCATCAAGTCCCACTCTCCTGAGCTGCGGGATTATTGTAGGGGGCAGATCAACCAGTATTTTCCTGTCGATGCAAATACATGCGTGCAACCTCCCGGAAGGTGCAAACGCATTACCTGTACCAATGAAGTCGATACGAGCCACGTAGCACCCTGTGGGGTCTAGAACTTGACAACTTCGATGATCGAGACAAAATCACTTTCCAAAGATCAATTCTAGCTAAAAATAAGTTTATTTGGCCACGAATATGAAACACAAATGAGACGACGATTCCATTGATTGATAAGTGAGTCTTTGGTGCCATATATGGGTAACAACATGGCAGAGCCAAGATCCATTCTAATACTCTACGGTTCACAATCCGGCAACTCCGAGGAACTTGCGATTCAAGCTGGTAAAATGTCCTCTCAGAGTGGATTAAAACCAACAGTCAAGGCAATGGATGAGATTGAGGTAACTGAATTACTCACTCAACAAAGAGTGCTTGTATGCTGTAGTACTTGGGGAGATGGGGAACAGCCGGACAATGCCGAAGATCTCTGGGAAGCAGCAAATAGCGGCGCTATCGAGAACCTGGACGGTGTCAATTTCTCGGTACTTGCACTTGGTGACACCTCCTATGACTTGTTTTGCGAGTCTGGTAAAGAGTGGGATAGGTGGTTCCAGTCGAAAGGAGCAATTCGCGTTCATGAAAGAGTAGACTGTGACGTAGATTTTGAGGAACCCGCCGGATTATGGATGGCCGCAGTGATCCCGAAAATGGCAGCGATCGAGGACGTCTTGGTAGAAACAACGCCACCTGAGGAAAACCAGCAGGAAATTGTCGTTGTTAACCCTGAGGCACCTCCTCTAAAAAAGAGTGAAAAGTCCCAATGGTCGGCAAAAAACCCCTACACTTCTCACTTAGATCAAAATTATGTCCTCAATGGAGAAGGATCTGGTAAAGAAACAAGACACATAGTATTCAATCTAGGATCTTCCGGGTTAGAGTACAAAGCCGGCGATGCGTTAGGGGTTATCCCAGTTGCACCTCCCGACTTGGTGGAAGATTTGTTGACAGCCTCCGGATTTGACGGATCAGAGGTTGTTGAAACTCACATGGGGGAAATGGAATTGAGGCAAGCCTTGACTTCGGCCTTCGAAATACACAGACTGTCGAAAAAATGGGTTCGTGGGCTGGGTGAGCTCCTCAGTACTCCGGAAGAGGTTTCTATCCGAATAGTATCCAGGACAAGGTCCTCGACCAGTGATGGAACTGTACTCTTTGAGTGGGAAGGAACGGGCGTTGAAGACGATATCCCGATAGATTACAGTGAAATCGGCTCAGCGACAGACCCCTCGGTTGATCTGTGGAACGACTTGGATCAGGATGACTCCAAATTGGAGGATTACATTTGGAGCCGAGATTACATCGACGCTATGAATGACTTCGGCCACGTAGTTTCCACTCCTCAGCAACTTGTTGATGGGATGGATCGGCTAAAACCAAGATTGTACTCCATAGCAAGTAGCCCTGATCACGAGCCAGGCACAGTTCACCTCACAGTTGGAATCGTTAGATACAACCATCATGATAGAGACAGGACTGGCCTTGCGACAGGGTTCCTCGCAGACAGGTGCGACGTGGGTGATTCTGAAATTGGTATTTTTATGTCGCCTACTCGATCATTCATACTGCCTGAGGATAGATCAACAGACATAATCATGGTCGGCCCAGGTACAGGAATTGCACCCTTCCGGGCCTATCTTCAGCAACGTGACATCGAGGGCGCCACAGGAAGAAACTGGTTATTCTTTGGCGATTGGACTGAGGAAGGTGAATACTACTACAAAGAAGAAATGGATGACTGGAAAGCCCGCGGCGTTCTTACGAAGCACGACCTGGCGTGGTCCAGAGACGGGAAAGAGAAGGTGTATGTCCAACACTTAATGAATAAAAACGGGGAAGAGATATGGAAGTGGATAGAAGGAGGTGCATATTTCTACGTGTGCGGAGACAAATCCAGGATGGCCAAAGACGTACATAAGACACTGATATCCATATGCTCCGAACATGGCAACATGTCTGATGAAGAAGCTCATGATTATGTAGAAAACAGGATGATGAAGTCTGAAAAGAGATACTTAAGAGATGTGTATTGACACACCGCCAGATCAGATGAACTCAAACGTTGACTACTCTCCGCCCCGGACGATGGGGTTCACCAGAGTCCTCATAGCCAACCGCGGAGAAATAGCACTCAGGATAATCAGATCTCTCCGAACTCTCGGTATTGAAGCCGCGATCATATATGGAAGAGAAGACAGATCTAGCCTGCCGGTCAGAATGTCTGACCTCGCCATCCCAGTATACAGGGATGATCCACTGTTGAGTTACTTGGATGTTGAGGCCGTGGTGAGTGCAGCAAAAGAAATCGATGCCGATGCGGTCCACCCCGGTTACGGGTTTTTAGCCGAAAACCCGCTACTTGCAAGGAGGCTCAAAGAGGAAGGCATCACTTTTATTGGCCCTTCTGCAGATGTTCTGGAGTTGCTAGGTGACAAAATACAGGCCCGTTCAGCAATGGTCGCGGCAGGTCTACCAGTGGCAGGGGGCTCCGATCATCCGATTCACGATGCTGCTGAGGCGTCTTTGATCGCTGAGGACATTGGCTATCCTGTAATCATCAAAGCCGCAGCTGGAGGCGGAGGCATAGGGATGCAGGTCGTAAATTCCAGAGACGAATTTGATTCCGCTTTCCGTCTTTGTTCAAGTCGGGCGAGGTCTGCATTTGGGGATGACAGGATATTTGTGGAGAAGTATATCCAAAACGCCCAGCACATTGAATTTCAAGTTCTCGGAGATGGCAAGGATGCGGTTCATTTTGGTGAGAGGTTTTGCTCCATTCAAAGGAGACATCAGAAAATCTTGGAGGAGGGTCCGTGGTTGAATTCAAAAGATAGGTCGGAGATGGGTAGGAAAGTGGTCGAGGGAGCGAAGTCCGTGGGCTATTCTGGACTTGCGACTTTCGAATTCTTAAGGGACTCTGATGGAGAATTCTACTTTTTGGAGGTGAATCCAAGGGTCCAAGTCGAACACACGGTAACAGAGGTTCTGACCGGTTTCGATCTCGTATCACTTGGCATCCGCGTGGCGGCAGGCGAATCCCTGCCCCTCACTCAGGAAGACATAGTGCTGAGAGGTCACGCTATCCAAGCACGTATCAACGCAGAAAGGCCAGGCGATTTCACCCCAGCACCTGGTAGGTTATGGGAATGCATACTCCCCTCAGGTCCCGGCCTGAGGGTCGACTCACATGCTTGTTCTGGTTACACAATGCCAAGGGATTTTGACTCACTTCTAGCCAAGATAATAGCGCATGGGAGGGATAGAGGAGAGGCTATATCTAGACTTGATGCAGCCCTCAGAGAGACTGTATTGGACGGCGTTGAGACGCTGATACCTCTACACAGGAAAATTTTGAAAGAGCCGGATTTCATCAACAGAGACATAACGATATCATATCTTGACGATCATAATTTTGGGTGAGACGATGGAACTCGTGATAATCGGTAGCATGGGGTATGATGATATTCAGTCCCCATCCGGACGCACTAGTGGAGTCTTGGGGGGATCCGCAGTCTATTCGGGACTATCCGCGGCATTTCACGCAAGAGACATGGGTCAAGAAAAACTGTCTGTCGGAATCGTGTCGATTGTAGGTAGTGATTTCGATTCCGAATCCGAAGAAAAACTCATACGGGCAGGCTTAAGATTAGACGGGATGCAAAAATCTGAGAAACCCACTTTCCGATGGTCGGGTAAATATGAGGGATCAATGGATCATGCAGTCACGATATCCACGGAAGTAAATGCTCTTAGTGATCTGGTCCCGGTTCTACCCACGTCTTGGAAAAATCCACAGATTCTTTTTTGCTCAAGCGCGAGTCCGGAATCCCAGAATCTCGTTCTGGATGCAAATCAGGGATCGCTCGTCACGGCTCTGGACACGTTTCAACTTTGGATAGAAAAGGATTTTCCCGGACTGTCGGTCGCACTCAGAAAGGTCGACATAGCAATTTTCAACGAGGATGAGGTCATCACAATCGGCAAACACCCAAACTACATCGTATCTGCGAGTAAAATAATGAGCGGAGAAAACCTTCACGGAGGCATCTTAGCAGGGAGAGGGCCGGAATGCCTTATCGTGAAAAGAGGATCCTCGGGCTGTGTATGCATTCACTCTGAGGGTATAATCACTCTTCCAGCTTACCCATCGGAAAATGTCGTCGACCCAACCGGCTGTGGAGATGTTTTTGCCGGTGCCTTTCTGGCGCAATTGACTCCTCTAGAGGGCAGGATCGGAGACATTGAATCCATGAGAAGGGCTTTGATTCACGCCACTGTGACTTCCTCTTTCAATATCGAAACTTTTGGCACCGATGCAATATGTGAGTTGAAGAGGGGCAAGTACAGAGCTAGACTGGACAGTTACAGACGAATGGTTGGTATCATTTGAGGTATCTTATACCGGGTATCCCGACCCCATCATCACCGTAATTGCTGGGTCGTAATTCACTGAATCGAGGTATTGTCTCTTGTGTGCCAATGGACTCAGAAATGCCCAGTCTTTTCGCCCGAACTATCCTCTCTATAGCAGCCTGCCCCGTGTTCTTTACTTCTCTACGTCTGTATCCTCGGTCAATTTGAATCTCGGACTGGTGTCCTTGATCCGCTCTCAATCTCAACCTTTGACCAGAAAAAAACCTTGATGACAAACTGGGCAAGGCCTCATCTGGATTTGTATTCGAATCCTCACACACATCGTTTTTTGATCGGTTTTTCGTAGGAACCAGCAACCTCTCAATAAAGCTCGTATAACGAGGTTTACCGGTGGAAACCATCGAAGAAGTGCGTCTCCCAACTCCCTCGGAGCCCCTGATAACTTGTCTGGCTCGCGCCCTTCTTACTATACCGGGACGACATTCATCACGTACTGCAGCATCAGTCGGGCTTGGTAATGAAAAACTAGGATTTTCATTGCTTGGATACGCCTCTGAGGCACTTCTGATCATCATTGAACTCGATTGTTCGGTTGTACTAAGTTCGGGCTCCGACGTACCCCAAACACTCATTTTTGCAGGCTCACTCATCATGGCCGCCTCAACAGACTCATTTGCCGGAGACGGATCGTCGAACATGCTCCATTCCATACCTTTTGGCTCAGGGTCGTCAAATCCAAAACTTGCGTCAAATGGGAGGCTACTCTCAATTGGAACGGGTTCAGATTGCGAAAGGCTCGGTGGGTTATTCTGAGGATCTCTTCGAGCTGTCATGCCTTGGCTAGGATATTCATTACGGAACCGGGCTGCAGGTGCCTCAATTCCGAGTTTAATTGCGCTATGAAATGACGGTGTATTTGTTGATGGAAATTGATTTAGGACATTTCCCTCCTCCCGCTTCATCCAGGATTTTTTAATCTCTACCCTTGCTTCGCCCACGGTGTGGCCATGCATAACTCTGTTCAGCATTTGGTAAAGGTACAGAAGGTCACCTTGTGAACCAGAGATCAAATGACGAGTTCCGCTGTTGTGATCTATCGCCAGTATCGGAAGTTTGTAACTCACATAAACTCCAATTGAAACGATCCCGGAGAATCCGGCGACGAAGGAATAAGGATGTATGAAAACCCTAAACGACGAAATTACCAAGGCTATGCCGATAATCAACCACGTCCTCGAGAATCTTTGGATATCGGTTTGCCTGAGACTGTCGATCGAGCCAAGCTCAATCGCAGTGCCCATTCCTCTGGCGTCTTCAAATCTCAGGCTTCGACTATCCAGAACAGCTCTGAAGTGTCTTGATAGCCCGACCAGAGAGAGTCCGTCGAACCACTCCGACTCACTCATCTCCACTCGAGCCTGCGGCCCGGTTGAGTACATCCCGACGTGTGATAAGGCCACCAACGATTTATACTCTTAGGCTCTGAACAAGCAAAAAGCCCCCTACTCAGGTCTGGAGAGGTCAAACGGGCTTGATAGCCAAAACCGATCCACATATCCTCATCGAACCTGCATCTAGTTGGACTACAAGAGGAGGTTTGTTGTGGTGAGATCGGACCCAAATTGGCCGATCCCAACGGACAGTTATGACGTCTCCTTCTATTGACTCTACCCTGCCAACCATGAATTGCAGGTCACAGGACATGTGAATTATATCGTTCACATTCAGAGGCCTGGTTTGAAATTCTGAAAAATTAACACAGACCTCGCTCCTATCCATCGTAACAAGAACATTGGAATCCAAGGATACAATTTGACTACCCTTGTCCAAGACGTCATCTTTGACACCCCTAAGCGCAACACCAACCCTGTCTCCGATGACTGCAGTGTCTACGTCTTCATCCATGACTTGAAGTGACCTGACGACTCCTTCATACCCACCAGGTTGTATCCTGATCGCATCGTGTTTTTTTATGAATCCTGATCTTACGTACCCAATTCCGACTAAACCGATTCCCTTGACCACAAAATGTTGATCCACGGATACAAGCAGATTTTCATCCGACTCAAATTTCGGAATTTTTTCTAGCAGCGTTGATCTGTATTCATGCAAGTCGGGAACTGAGGCGTGCAGATTCCATGTTTTCAATCCCGCTTGGTTTTTGATCACCTCAACCTTTTCCTGATCGATCCACCCTCCATCTTTTGGATTGATGAAAAGGTCCCCGTCCTCAATACCCGCGGAGGAGAATGCAACCATCGCCTCACCCAGCGCAGCATCAAGTGAGGTGACCTCAATAATTCCGTGATCAGATACGTTGAGGGCTGACAAAAGAGGACGAATCTTCGCAGGGTAATTTAGCGGCCTAATCATGGATATTATTTTTCGATGTGTGCCAGTACCCTCCTTGTACACATAGGATTCGATGTCTCTGGTGTCAGATAACTTACCCATGGACCTCAGAAGGTCTTGACTGCCTATGACTGCAATGTTGAGCACTGGCATTTCTGGAAGCATCCTGTTCTGGAAAATTATCCTACGAGTCTTCCCGCCTCATGCCTTCCCTTGCTCGGTCTGCCATTGCATGAAGTCGTTTGCTTTCTTCATCATCCGGTGTAAACTGTGGCACATTCGTGGGTTTTAGTGAGCTATCAACGGCTACCATGAAGAAAAAGCCCGAGCAGATCTCTTCTGGGTTCCAATTTTTCCGAGACAACCGGCAGGATGTCACATGAACGCCAACGGTCCTTGGTGACGTCCACACGACTCTGGCAATCGTCCTGATCAAGTCTCCTTGGTATGCCGGCCTTTTGAATTTCAACGCATCCACGGAGATTGTGACAACATCCTCACTACAGAATTTACTCGCAGCCATGCCTGCTGCGGTGTCCATAATTGACATGAGCCGCCCTCCGAAGAGTGTATCCCGACCATTGGTATCACCGGGAAAAACCTCATTCAATTGAACAAGCGGCATCAGCTTCTCGCGATCGTCCATGTTTGACATCCACAAGTTCCACTCTCTTGAATCCACCCCGAAGATAGCCACTTTTCCGAGGTTTAGACCGCTTGATTGATTTCGGTCGATCATCTCTGACCACCCGTGGATATACCTAGCCTGACATGGGACTCCGTCGTCGTCAACGATCCAGAGGGAGGAGAATACGTGTTCTGGCCGCACCTGCCCTGCGTGGAATCCCCATCAGGGTTAGTGCCAGAATCAAAATTTCAAGCTGTTGCATTCCTAGCTTCCTCTGAGGATTTGTGGAGGTGGAGGGAGGAATTAGATGAAAATGATCTGAACCCTGGGGCCCACGTTGCTGCTGCCGTTGCATCGGGAACTGCTCTTGGAAGATACCTAACAGACCTGGAGGATCTCGGTCTACCAGGTATTACTATTCCTGATCCAGAACCAATCGCCCTCCTAAAATTGAAATTAAGAAAGTTCGCTCTCGAGCCTTCAAGCGACGATAAAGAATGGGCTCATCTTATGATCAGACACGCAGATTATGCTTCCAAGGCGTCTACGTTCTTCTCGTTTATCGGCGCAGGAAGGCGTTGGAAGCGTGTGCGATCATCAGCAATTCGAAAAGTAGTACCTCATACTGACTTAGATGCCGCTTATGGTGCAGCCGCGGCTTCTGCCGCGGCCTGGTGGACAGAAGAAAATCGAACTTGGACCAAGGAGATAAGGCATGAGGCCGATCGTCGGAAAATGGCGAGATTGCGAGGAGCTATGGCTGAGATGAGATCTGGGAATAAACAGTCAAGAATACTTGTGCCCGTCCATCAGCCATGCATGCAAGGGCTCATCGAGGTAATGTCATCTTGGCCTCACCCGGAAAGTTGTGAGGAGTTGGAAGAATGGTAGAAATAAATGACCGACTTGAGATTAGTGTCGTGGACCAAACTTTCAGGTTTATGCCCAAGGAGCCTCCGACGTTTGATCAAGCATTGACCCTTCCTGGCGCTAGAAAAGTGGGGGAAGAGGTTACAATCACACGAACGGACCCCTGGGCCACATTAGTTTTCGAAAAAACAGGAGGGATAGTGGTTTTCGGAATATCTCGCTCGGAGGTCGCCAAGTTAACAGTCAGAGAGTCCTTGCTCCGCCTTGGACTGCCTGAAGATGGCATCAGCATGGAAAAGGGACCTATGGTGATGAAATTTACAACAGGAAGGGCAGTTATCAGCAGCGTAGCCACAAATCGAATTTCCGAAGTAAAGTCCATCGACAGTCTCGGAGCCGTTGAGATATCAGCAACAAGATTCGGAGGAGTTATTCTGATTTTTCCAAGTGGGAAAGGTTTTGCAATCGGTATGAGATCCAAAAGAATCGGCGAGCTAGCAATTAGAACTTATTTGGAGATCCTCGAACAAGAAGGGGCCCTTGCGTGAGCCACATGGAGAGCCAATGGGAGTGGAAAGGACCGGTTGTCGACCATCATATTCACTTGGATCCAAAAGGAGAGGGCTTAGAGGCGGTGAAATCATTCAAATCTGCTGGTGGAACATCTATTATCCTCGTCCACAAGCCAAATTTTCAAGACCTTCCGGAAACTGTTGATGATTATCGTTCGGTTTACAGTGACACAATAAACCTAGCAGAATCGGTCCGGCGAAACACAGGTGTCAAAGTAGGAGTGATTCTTGGGCCGCATCCTGTTGCTATGGATCATCAAATAAACTCGCTAGGGCTTGAAAATGCAACTGAATTACACCTGCAGGCAGTGGAAATGGCCTTGGAATTTGTCCAAGAACGAGAAGCCATCGGATTGGGGGAGGTGGGAAGGCCTCACTATCCGATATCGGATGATCAATGGAATAATGCTAACAAAACGTTGCTCGAGGTGCTGAAAATGGCAAATGAATACGATGCAGCAGTCCAGTTGCATGTCGAGGAAAACTTTTCCGAAACATACCAGTCAATTGATTCAATCAGAAAGAAGGCAGGCCTTGACAAGAAGCACACTGTTCGTCATTATGCTTCTCCAAATCTCTCAGAAGCTTACAGATCTGGATTGCCTTGCACGGTGAATGTCGGCAAAGGATCCATTTCGAAAATCATTCAAACTTGGACTGAGGGCAGCCCTCCATGGGGGATGGAAACCGATTTCTTGGATGACCCAGCCCGGCCCGGAGCTGTCCTCGGCCCCAAAACCGTACCCAAAAGAGTCAACGAGCTCTGCCAGACATGGCACCAATCCGGAAGGTCTACTGCAGGTCTGGATGAGCTGCTCCACAGGGTAAATCTTGACTGGATTGAATCTACTTATGGCTGGTCGCCTCTTTGAAACAGTTTCAAAAGGCTTATTTTAGGCATAAAAGCAAGAACTCCTCCACAACAAAACAATATCAGGAACAACAGCCCGACAAACCAATCTGGCCTGCCTGTTGAAATCCCAAAAGCCTCAATGACAAGCAGGAAGAATGCTGCGTTTACGGGGAGGAAAATGACCATCATAGCAATGCCAACCAACCGTCTCCAATACATGTCGCTCGCCCCTCGCAACTGCCAACAGTGCATAACGACGACGGAGGTTTGGACCGAATCGATTTAGTGGGCGACTCGACTCGGGGGTACATAGCGCCTGTAGTGAAGTCTGGTTATCACCTGAGGTTTCCAACCT
>CEUJ01030967.1_pt1 | contig 60379 bp, 89 predicted proteins | sample 361531 | NCBI WGS metagenome assembly CEUJ01 (sample SAMEA2622842, study PRJEB7988) | marine metagenome | biome: marine biome (ENVO:00000447); feature: marine epipelagic mixed layer (ENVO:xxxxxxxxx); material: "saline water (ENVO:00002010), including plankton (ENVO:xxxxxxxx)" | depth 140 m | reverse complement strand
TCGAACATTCTAACATTATCTTTTGGTCCCTCACCATTGAAGTACCAATCGTAAACCTCTGAGATGAAACCAAATGCCTCATCGAAAACGCACTTTGAAAGCGCAGGATTGTTGTCAATGGTTGCCATCATTTCGACAACCTCTTCCCACGCTCCCTCATGATAATAATCTCTGATCGTCTGTACTATCATCGAGCACAACAGATCGTCAGTGACCTCGCTCATACTCATCGACGCACCTTAATATGACGTTCCTCCACAGTGATAGGCTTGACCGAGCCGATGGGCAGAACTTTATATGTACGGTTGCCCTTGCACGCAGACTTGATAATCTCGTCCGTCTTAAGGACCACACCGCCGACCTTGAGAGCGCGTCGGACGCTCATAGGCGTTGTGCCTCCGCGAGCCTGCACAGTCGCTCCAACGTCAAATGCGGGCGCTGTAGCATAGCCAGCGAGCACCTTGAGTGCATACTTGTTGTTGGTCAACGCATCGAATTGCTTCTTGGTAGGAATAAAATCGGTATCATTGAGCACACGATCAACAAGATCGCCAAAGTATGACGTACCGTTGTAGTAGTTCGCCACCTGAATCATTCGGGCACGCTCGTCCTCGCCATAGCTAGAAGCGAAAGAACGAGCCGCCGCAAGTGCTGAATCACTATAACGCCCCTCGATCTTGGTAAGGATCTCAAGCTGACGCGGTGACAACCGGTGACCGTTGGCGTTCTGACCTTGAACGCTCTCCACGAATCCGCGATCCCAAGAGTTAGCCGGTGTGCGCTCGATAAGAGCGGCACAGCGAGCCTCGATGGTGGCATCACCAGTCGCACCAGAGGCATCAAGCTGCGCGATTCGCTCTTTAACAAGGAAGAAGTGGTGCTTTCGCCCACTGGTCATAGCCTTGCCGCCGCTCCAGTGACGGTGCAGGCTCTCAATAAAATTACGGTCGCGACCAACAAGGCGCTTGTTGGCGAGAAGGGCGGCGAACTCGATTTTCCAGTTGGTGCGTGCCATGTAGTTATCTCCTTGCCTCTCGGCTCTAACTCACTACATGAGTTAGACGTATTTGGGACCGGCTTTATTCAATGAAAGGTGAGAAAAGTTTAGAAAAGTGGAAGGCTCAACGACTGGCGCGAGGATCGTGAGAGAGAGAGAAAGACCAGCAGCACGCCAGCCGGAGCCTCAGAAAGTTTATTGATCGTCGGGATTAGCCCACAGATCGTGACGCTGAACCTCTGTTAGCCGTCGCTCTGCCATAGTGCGGGTTAGACGCTGAATAACTCCAACGTCTGCCAGCTTGCGGTGAACCTCTACGACTGTCGGCACGTCCTCTTCGCACGCGATCTGATCCCAAATCGCCATCGCCTTTGTCTCTTCGCCCGAAGATAGAAGGTTAGTAATTTCTTGCACGAATGTATCTACGTTTGACATGGTGTGATTTCCTTAATGATTTCAACAGGTTGCCAGTGGCAGGCTTAGGAAGCCTGTCCACCGGAAAGAACCTCGACGATGAATGACGTGACGAGTGTACCGTCCGTCGCAGTCGTCTGGTGCAGCTTGATGCAGTTCTCGACCTCGTTGCCCTCTGCACCGGCAACGGTCCACAGCTTCATGGCTACCTCGGAAGGCAGAGACACAAAGTAGTCCGCAAGGTTTTGGATCTGATCCTCAGACAGTGCAGCCTTGAAAACCTCCTTAGCCTCCATTTTCTCCACGAGAGCGGAGTGGTCATTGATACCCCAATCCTTAGTGCGGTCGATCTGACCGTCATCAAGAATGTTCTCGACAGTCACCTGAGCCTCGTAGGTCTTGATGAAGTCTTGAAGCGCAACGGCAGCCTCAAACCCGACGAACGCGGTCGCAAGGTTAAAGATTGTGCCAGCATCAGCCTTGACTGTCTCTGCTTCCAACAGGTTAGCAGCGGTCAAGCACTCGTTGAGGCGATCCCAAGAGCGGCGAGAAGGGTAAACCTTGTTAGGCTCAAACTCACCGGAGTGCTCAAGGTGGTTACGGTTAGTGTTGATGAAGTCCCAAACAAGACCATCAACGTTGTCCTTTGCCCAAGTCAGCCAGTCCTCACAGGTAGGCTCAACGTCGAACACGGTCCAACGGTCAAGCTCTGCCGGGTCCATTTCGCCGACTTGGTACTGAGCGCCATGCTCACCACCGTTGACGGCAGCGAAGATCAGAGTCTCAGGGTGAAGGGTCCAGCCTGCAATCTTGCGGCTATCGGTAAGCTCAAAGATACCTTGACGGACCTCCATAGTCGCGCGGTCAACCTCGTCCAAGAACAGGACACAAGGCTCAGTGCAGGCTTGAATAAGCCAGCTAAACGGACGGAACTGAGAAGCGCCAACACCGTTGACCTCGATCAGTTCTGGGGCTGGCATACCGAGAAGATCACCCTCGGTCATTTGTGAAGCGCGGCGCTCCACCACAGGCAGACCAGCAGCAGCAGCGTACTGGTACACAACCTGCGACTTGCCAACGCCGTGACGACCGCGCAGAAGCACAGGCTTGCGAACGCGGGCAACGTGGGGGATAACAGCGGAAAAGGTCTTGAAGTCTACAGCCATTTTATTCTCTCTCTCAATGGTTGAAGGGTTGAAGGGCGGAATGCCCGGTAGTTGAATCTCTCTAACTAACTACATTAGTTAGACGTAAAAGGAGGGTGTTTTATTCAAAGAAAATCGAAAAAAGTTGATCTTTTTTTCAAATAAACATCGGAATCTGAAGGTTAATAACGTCAGCGAATGGTTCGGTCTTGTCGTCGCCCCAGTCGCAGACATAGGCGAATTCATCCCAATTGAAGATCTTGTCAATCATCGTGCATGCAGCGCGACCGGCTTCAGTGATGAACCAGCGGTCAATCCAGCCGCCCTCAGTCATGCACCGTTGGCGCTCCAGAAGCCCAGCGAGCACAAGCGTATCAATGTCGTTACGCATTGGTCCTCCGAGCAGCGACCAGTCAAAGTCGCGTGAGGCAACCGCTTCAAGGGTTGACCACTCATCGAGGGTGAGGCGAAGGCTACGAAGGTCGGAGACTGAAAACATGATGTGTTCCTTTGACTTACTCTATGATTATACAGGAAGTAGAAAATAAATGTGGACAAAATATGTCCGGTTTGGGTGGACTCGCCGAAAACCTACCAATTAACTGGATCATTCCCACATAGGGTTTCTGATATAGTGGCAGTTGATGTGCCCTTCATCATGCGCTCGTTGCGCGTTTGCTGTTCTTCTTCAAAAGCAAGGATCTTCCTTGCATCCTCGATGGTGCCGTGGTCGGGGCAAGCTGGACCGGCAGCTAGTTCGCAAAGGTCTTTAATGATTGCCAGCAGATCGGCACGGGATTGACGCTTCATGTTTAATAATCTCCTATTCATCGATGGCGATGATGCGTTCGTTGGTTTGAAAGTATGGGCGCTGAGCGTAGTACGTGGTAGTCATCCACATACGCTGAGCGTTGCAGTTCTTAGGCTTTGGAGCCATCAGGTCCGTAAGGACGATCATGCCGTCGAAACCGTTGGCGTTGCAGTGGTCAGTCGGCGGGTCGAAGTTAGTACCTCCGCATGCAACGCGCTCCCACTTACGACGCTCGCCCTTCTTCCAAGTGTAAACCTTGTCGGCGATTACCTCATCATCGAACGGCACGACAGTAAACTCGGCAAGTGCAGCCAGCTTGTCCAACTCAGAGTAGAAGGCGGCAAGCATCGAATCGGACACGGAGCCAGACTGGTCGATGTAGATGCCGATGCGGGCAACACGGTTGACCTTCTTACCCGGATGGATGTAGCGGTAACGCTTGTTCAGGCGCTTGACGGTCGAGGACCGGTTAGACCGCTGAGTGGTCTTTACAAAGTAGCGCAGCACCTTCTTCCAATCGACCTTTGGCGTGATGCGCTCCATGATCTCCTGACGGGTCTGGCGACTAACGGAGCCCCATGAGTTAGCGCGTGCGGCTTCCTCGGCTGCTTTCTTGACTGCCTCTTTAAGACGCTCTTTGGCGATCTCATTCATGGTGTTGTCGCCTTGACCCTCTTCCCATCCAGAGTGATCGTCAAAGCTATCGCCGAAGTCGCGACCACCAGAAGAACCGTCACCGTCGCCGGACTCGCCGTTACCTTCGCCCTCTTCGCCTTCGCCTTCGTCCTTGTTCTGCTCATCCTTCAACTTGTTGAAGTACCACTCAGCAGACTTGCCAAGGGGCATATCCTCAAATGGACCCTCACCGGGCAGACAGCACATGTCGGGCAACTCGCCCTGAAGGTGGGAGTTGATAGCGAGGTCAGTCGCGACGTTCCACAGCTTAGACATACCAGCTTCGGGAAGGCGACCAGTCACATGCTCAAAGACAAGGTGGTAAAATTCGTGTTTGAGAACACCCAATTTCTGCTTGTCGGTCAGACCCTCAAAGAACTCAGGATTATAAAGCATAACGAACGTACCGCGATCCTTGTCCACCTTGACGCCAGCAGTCGGGATAGCGGTCGTAGCTCGCTTGTCGATGCGACGTGAAAGGGCGGCAAAGAATGGCTCATCCATCAGGAGTCGCGCAGTGTGCATGTTAAGGTTGAAGGACATAGTTCTCTCTCTCTGTTTGGTACATCTATTAGACGTACTAGCAGGGTCTTTTATTCAAAGAAAATCGATCTTTTTTGATCTTTTTTCAGATTTCTTAAATAACTAGGTTCAAAGCCGACAATGGACCTACAGGTCATAGTCGAGCCAGAAGTGACTGCGGCTCTCGCCCTTCTCAAAGGCGTTGGCGACAAGCGAATCGGGCGGGTTCTTCCAGTCTGGACACTGTTCGACCCACTCTTCGTCAATCTGTGCTGCCATTTGCTCTGGCGTCAGCTTGCCAACGACCTCGATAGTCATAGCGTAGGTGCTCGTTTGCGCCTCGCGATGAGCAGGACTGTTGATTGCAACACTGTGCTTGCGACCAACGCCGCTGATGGGGCGCAACGTCACCTTATAGTTAGGCTGGCGCTTGTGCGTAGACTGTAGATCAAGAGCCTCGACCATCATCAGAGTGGATTGAGTGGAATAGCCATACTCCTTGTACTTGACCATGGCACCGATGCCGATGCCGTCTGTCAGCGCCCAATCGCGAACCTCTTGGCGAGTCTCGCGGGTCATGACCGCATAACGCTCTATGTCTTTCTTGAGGACCGGGCAAGTACGTCGATTGTGACCGTGATCCTTGCAGTAAGAGCACACGCGCCCGCGACTCTCATCGCGACGACCGCTCTTTTCGCCAGTCTCAGGGTTCACACCCGTCATCTTCGCGATCTGGCGTGCATAGTATTCGGTGTAACGTCCTTCGCCTTCTTTTTCTTTCTCAAGATTCCGTTGAATGCGTGCTAGACGCTCAGGACACGTACGCTTATTGTGACCGTACTCAAAGCAATAGCTGCAGCGAACTCTACCGTTGTAATTACCCATGATTTACCTCTCTCTTTGTTGGTACATGTATTAGACGAATGAGGGGAGTGGTTTATTCAAAGAAAAGTGATCTTTTTTGATCTTTTTTTTGAACCTCTCCCCCACTGACTCTTCGATCATACCACACTTTAATAATCTTACCGGACAGAAAATGTCCGACCTGCAAGCTCTCCCGAAAAGGCAGGTTCAACCTCGATTTCATCGAGGGGCAACCAGCCAGTCCAGTGTTCACGTCCGCCCTTGCCATTGCTGGAGTGGCGCGTTTGCGATACCAGCAGAAGCGCGGCACGTCCGTCCATGCACCATACTGAGTTCTTTGCCATGGCTACCTTGAACAACGGTCCATGCTCACGGATGCGGTTCTTCGTGCGGCTGCACGCTTTCTGGTTCCACGTTACTTTAATAAAATCAGCCACTTATGACCTCCATATCTCTTGGTAAATATCTTCGTTGCCATTCGCCCCGATGGATGCCGAGGAATTGAACCGTGAAAATCTCAGGTGGATACATCGGCATACCCTCTGAGGTTACGTGCCCTTGCATCACATAGTCACCGCGAGGTTTACCGACTTTAATAATCAGACCCACCGCGCCAACTGGCACGCCGATGGATGCGCGTGTGATCTTTACTAAATTACCGACTTGCATCAGCCACCTCGCCAGCAGTCTCAAGTGCAGCACCGATAAACAGGAACGGCATCGACATAACGATCAGAGTCTCAATCATGGTGATAATCATGCAGACACCATCAGCAGAAGAAACGAAACGATACTAATCGACATAGGAATCAGGAATGGAATTGCTTCAAGCATATGAACCTCTCTCTTTGTTGCTCATCTATTAGACGTATGAGCGCATGGGTTTATTCAAAGAAAAGCGAAAAAAGATCAACTTTTTTTAACGCTTGAAATCACTTTAATATCTTGTCGGCGAGCGGGCGAAACCACATTCTGACCCAGCGCGCCGAACCACAGCACGTCTATGCCTGCATACCCATGGTTAAAGAAGCCGACCACGATACCGAGAACGGGTGGATCGGTCGGTGTCCACAGGACGAGATCCCCGACGCTGATAGGCTCGTTGCTCATGTTTAATAAGTAGTCCATTCCAGTGCTTCCACGGGAAAACAGCCAACGCAACAACACAAAGCAGTGGCACAAGCCACAGCCCACTATCCAACAATGCAATCTGCCAATCACTCAACATTATCAACCACCTCTATCAAGTTTGTTTGAATCGGGCTTACCCGACCACCGAACCATGCGACCATCGCACAAGTATACGGGTTTGTGTCTTTGTCAAAGGTACGCATACCAAGGAACACACCGCGAGAGTTATTGAACGATGGGTGTGCGTTCTTGTTTCTTACTACATCACCGACTTTCACTGATAACTCTCAATTGTGAATGATGACCAGAATCAAGCTCCAGAGTATCCATCCAGCGAATGATCGGGTACTTGTTGCCACAGCCCTCGTATACTTCTTTGAAGCCAAGCACAACAGCCATTGCGCGCGGGTTTCTTGCTGATCGAACCAAATCACCGACTTTCATGATCAATACTCCACCGAACGAGTGACGTAAATATGGTCAAAGCCCCAGCCCCGAACCTCGTTGTCATCCAGTTCTTCGCCAGTGCGAACGAACCGATAATGATCTTCCATGTCCTCAGCATCGCAATCGTTCATGAATTCCTCAAGGGCTGCAACCTCTTTGAAAGTATCGTACCACTTGATGTGATCCCAATGAAAGAGGACAGCGCCGTCATCGTAGTTGTCGATGCGCTTGTCAGCTTCCGAATAGCACAATTTGCGCGCCATTTCACAAGTAGCGAGCGCATTGAGAAACAACGGCAACGCCTCTTTGCCGACAACCAAGACAACTTCCGAACGATAACCCACGTACACCTCTCTCTTTTCGTTGGTACATCTATTAGACGTATGACGTTCAGGGTTTATTCAAAGAAAATTAAAAAAAGATCAACTTTCTTTAGGTCCAGACAAGAATTCTACATCGTTACAAGCGACTGAGAAGATGTCACCATACCGTGGACCAGTGGTAACGACTACGGAAATCGCCTCCAAGCCATACACAAGATAATGATCGCGAACCAAAGCCAAGGCACCGAACAGGCTGTCACCTACATGATTCGGTCTGCCTCCAAAGGTTAATCTTACTAAGCTACCCGGATGCACTGATCACCTTTAGGTATCCGCTGTGTTCCGTTGTCGTCTTTAGATCCGCCCACAACACTCGGAATCGTCGATTCTTAACACCGACACTCGGACCAAGATCCTCCATGATAATGCCGGGGTTGGCATATCTCTCTTTGCCTCCGAAGAAACCAGACACAAAGTTTACTAAATCACCTACTTTCATGACAGAAACCAAGTCATCGCAAACGAAAACAGGAACACACCCACAACTATAACAATGGTTATTAACAACGGTCCAATTTCATCGTCCCTCACTGAACACCTTCCTTTATCTCTTCGATATGCCGACACTTACGACGAAAACCATAGCCAGTGCATGTGCATGAATACAAACCATCGGACAGCTTGACAGTATAGGTATTGCCTTTGCTACCATTGACTTGCCAAGCCTGCTCACCGGCTGCTGACTGGCGTTCGCGAGGTTTATAAACCATGTACTCGGATAACTCATCGAGAGTAGTACCAGCAGGAACCTCGACCCACACAGAGCCAGCGATCCCATATCGGATGCCGGTATGACTAGTGAACAATGCGGGCGGTATACTGACCTCTACTGGACTCATGCTTTCCCCTTGTGGTTGGCGTTGCCTGCATTGTACGCAACGTGACGCATCGGACGATTGCCGATAGTTGTGTTAGAACCTGAAAGATGGCAGGATTTGCCCTTGTGGAAGCCTGTGACGGCTTTCCAAGCCTTGGAGTATGCGTCCCTGTCCTCGTCGCTCTCAAAGGCGACAATGGAGATTCCAGCGGCTTTACCGTCGCCTGCCTGCAGACCGAGATACTTGACAGCAGTTTCGGTACCCAACTCTTCAACACAGTCAGGACACTCATTGATCTTGCCGCCTGCCTGCTTCTTGGCAGTCGAGTTAGGGTCGAACATAATTTCACAGTGAATGCATTCCCTCACGATACCAACTCCAGATCACGGGTGGCAATGTATGAGTCGCTACGGTCAATGCCGATCCAGTCGATGCAGACGCTATCACTAGCCTCTTTAGTAACCATGCCAGTCAAGCCAGCAAAGCCCCAACGCTGAGCGCGCTTGCTCTGCTTGCCGCGCACAAGCTGACCAGCCTTGAACTTGCAGGGTGGCGGCTTCATCGAGTGAAGCAGTTGTGTCAGGTTGTCGCGGAATGATCCTGCGTGATAGTCAGTATACATACAGCTTTCGTCACCGACCCGACGACGGTGCCAGTTGCAAGCATCAGCTTCCATAGCATCGGCATCCATGCCGCCGCGATGACCATTCGCAAGGAACGAACCTACTTCATTCTCATACTGGAACCAGTATCGGCATCCGTCATACTGGACCTTAACGCCAAGGTACTTCTCGATCTTCTTGATTGCTTTTCCGACTTTCATATATGTCCTCTCTATCAGTTGGTGACATTAGTTAGACGTACAACTTTCAGATTTATTCAAAGAAAGTTCAAAAAAGTTGATATTTTTTCGGAGGCTCCACAACGATCAGTGCGCCAAGGTTATAGTCGGACTCTTCATAAGCCGCAAGCTCATAGCGGGTCAGCACTTGCCTGACCAAATCTTTCATTCGTCGCGAGTTGCCAGTGATAATCTTGAAAGGAGTTTCATTTTTCCAAGCAAAATCAAGTACTTGCGACTCCACATCCTCATGCTTTACGCCATGCAAATCAAGCGTCTGCATGGATCACTTCCAAATCTCTTATGGGCAATCTGAGGATCTGCCCATCGAGCAGCACCTCCGCAAAGGATTCCTTCGGTGCCTTTGACCAATCAATCTTCTTGCCTCTCTCAGAGGTATTCCACAGCTTGTGCTGAAATACCCGCTTGACCAAGCCCACGGTATCGGGACGTTGCCGACCCACCATAGCTTTCCACCTTACCAAGTCACCCACTTTCATTCTGGCTCTCCTATCATCAAAATCTCGACTGCTTTCTTTGCAGTGAATGTCCCATCATCATGCTTCTTCCTGCGACCGGCTGTGTACGTGGTATCAAACTTTACTAAATGATTGCTACCTGTCCGATCCTCAAAGAAATTGTCACCCACATCGCGGTTGGACATAAGAACATAAGCTCCTAACTCCTTAGAATCATTGAGGAAATCAATCACTTGTTGCTGCAGCCCATCATCAAAGTCAACGCCATACTGAGTGAACGAACCACGATACGGAGGGTCGAGGAAAACGTAAGAACCACGCTGGATATGGGATAGTGTGTCATTAAAGTCACCGGATAGCAGTGTGCAGCTTTGTAGCGCAGCATGCCATTCCATCACATTGTCACGATCATAAACCTTGTCCTTCTGGTTCAACAGACCGCACGGTGTTCCAAAGCGACCGTTGGTGTTCTGGTTGATCTGCCAGATACCATTGAATCCTGTTTTCATTAGAAAGTACAGTGTTGCAGTCTCCTGAATATCTCCCCACTTGTCGAACTCATACGCATGCTCATTACGCAAAGCATAATAAAACTCCTTTCGACCGGGCTTATCAAGCGATAGGTAACGTTCCGACAGGCAATCAAGGTGCTCTGTGAACTCTTCAACGTCATCGCGCACCGCTGAATAGATACGCATGATAGATTCATTTGAGTCATTCAGCACAAATTCAGCATCAGGATTCTTCTGATATGCCCAAACGAACATAGCACCAGCACCGACAAACGGTTCGACATAATGATCGAACGTGTCTGGTAGATACTCGGTGTACTTTTTAATCATGCGAGTCTTACCACCCGCCCACATAAACAATGGCTTCATACAATCTCCATGATCTTGCCAGCAACGTCATCAATGTTCGCAAAATCAGGTTCCATTATCGCATAGTTTGAATCTTCAAGCAAGAGATTTATTTCGTCTTGATACTTTTGCCCTTGGAACGTGTGTCCTGAGAACACAAGAAAGAACGGTTCCTCTACCAGCGTGGGATCGTCGCGGCGCACTCGTCGTTTTAGCGACTCGGACAGATACTTGTAAACTCGCTCATGAGCGTTGCCGCCATTGTTGCCAGTTTTCTTTTCGATGTAAAGGCACTTACCGGTAACCTTATTAATTACCTTTAGGTCGAGCACGATACCGCGACCCTCGGAATAGACCTGCAGCTTTGGCGGCTTGGTTACAACCTCATAATGCGCTGGCAGCGCGCTGCTCAGAATGGTGGCAAATGCATTCTCACCGCCCATGCCAGTCTTAGCAGCCTGATCTTGCCACTTCTTGCGGTCAGACAGAGCGCTGTGGTGGCTCCAATAGTTACGGTCGCTCGGATAATCGTGATAACTCAATCTTCTTCCTCTCCCAAGTTTAATGTTTCTTCATGCACTGTCAACAGTTCGCCAGTTTGAAGCAAGCTGATTACCCAGCCCTTTTCAAAGCTGGGTCCGTCTTTCTGATATTCTTCTGGTGTTTGTGCGACTGCTTCAACATCGCACTCATCCAAAATCAACGCTGGACCTTGATCTAGCCAGTTATAAACTCTGCCAACCTTAATCGTCTTATCCACTTACGGGCTCCATGTTACGCCATGCTTCCGGCGCGACCTTCATTTTCTTACCAGCGAAAGTCACATATGCTTCGTGCCTCGCTTCGTAGGTACTGGCACTCAACTTGTCTTGTCTTGCAACCTTGCCCAAGTAGATAATCGGACTATCAAACAGTTTTCCACTTGATAGGCGTCTGAAGCGATGTCTATGATTTGCCCTGCGGCACTCCAATTGCTGATATGTTCCGTCGCCTACATAGTGTGCAGCAGACCAGACCGAAAAGTAAAACCCTTGCTTCGGTCTGATCATCATACCTTCTTTTAGTTCACTCACTCTCATTAGCAACCTCACTTAGAAACTTCAAATCCTGATGTATAAATGTGGACTCGCTCACGTAACGCCCGCCAAAGTTGACAGGCGGCGTCCATGCAACTTTATAGCACGGCATGTTCTTGAACATTACGCTTTCATTCACTTCAGTGATGATGCCCCTGCGACCATGGAAGTCACTAAACGCGCCAGTATACTCCACCATGCTGCCGATCATGACGCACCCCACAAATCAGGAATGCCCTCGGGTAACTCACCTTCGACCATGCCGCCATGCCTTGCGATGACCGCAAGGATCACATCACGCGGCACCCATGCGTACACAGTGCCAGTCGGATCGGTAGGATCTTCTGCCCACTGCCTCAACATAGGTTCTTCACGGTTCGGGAACCCAATCTCAGCCGACGTGTACGGTCCTGTATCGTTACGCGGGTCGCAGTATGCGCCCTGATTTGCTTGTACTGACATGCGGAAACCATCAGCACACACAACTGTTTCATTCTTCTTCTTGAACATTCATTCTCTCCAAAAACATTTCATGGATTCTCATATGATGCCCATTCAACATCTTAACATTATAAATGGACGTAAACTTTCTCTTAGGGTCAACGTTTGTGCCGGTAGCACTCCACTCGGACAGCACCAGCGCAAAGCGTTTGTCTCCCATTCCTTCCTCATGCACGCCGTCTTTGATCCTTACCAGATCACCGGGCTGGAACTTGCTCACTTTTCTGCCTTTATGACTGTGCAGTCTGCCACGTTGAGCAGCCTGACTGCATTCCAGTCGTTCAATGGTCGAACCTTCACAATGCTACCAACAGAGATCTCGACAACCAAACCGTGTTCCGGCTCCATCGACTCTTCACATAGCGCGTCAGGCTTCCACACATCATAGCACACCATGTCGCCGACCTTAACTTTTTTTGATGTCGAAAGGTTATTAATATGTGGTCTAGCTGGTTTCATTGGGACTCAACAATCTCACGTTATGCGAGTGAATGTTATAGTATGACCGACCGTTAGACAAGACCTTAAGGATCTGGTAGTATGGTGATGCACCGGCTGGCATGCCTCCACCATTTGACGTTAGCTTTACGCAGTGCCAATCTGATGCCTTTAGTACAACCGCTTGACCGACAGGACACTGAACGAACATGCGGTCGTCAGCGTTTACAACCTCGATGAGATCGCCTGTACGGTAAGCACGGTCAAGTTTGCGAATCGGAGTGCTCATGCCTCTCCAGTAACCAAGCCGTCAATTTGCTTGACTGATTGGCTCAAGAAACTCTCAATGAGAAATCGATCTGCAAGCGATTGTGGGTCATCCTTTCCCTCCAGCGCGGCAAGTTTCTCTGCCATACTGAACCACATCGAGGATTGCACACAGTTCTCACCGAACTCTGCAGCCTCTACATGGGCTTGCTCAAAAGGTGTAAGTTTAATGTCACGTACTTGGCTAGTCATGTTCTCTCCTTAGCTAGCGTAGCGGATACCATAATTGGTAGTGGCATTCATGCCGTTAGAACTATCGCAGACGTTACCGCGAATAGCAGATGGACCTTTGGTGTTGGGTGCCTTCCAAGTTGCAGGCTTGAAGATAGCACCGTCAGACTTACGAACAAAGCCGTACACAGAACAGTTGATACCCAAGCCCTCACCCTCTTCACGCACCACCTTCCAGTACACGCGACCCGGATGAACCGTGATCTTAGGGGGCTTAAGGTTTGAATAGTTAGTTGAGTAATACTCATTGACCTTTTGTTGAACCTTCTTTACAAAGGTTTCAAAGGCATATTCGATTTCGACTTGACTACGTTGAGTGTCCATATAGTTCTCCTTTTTGATGCTCACTACGTTAGACGTACAGGGGTCGAGTTTTATTCAAAGAAAAGTGAAGTTTTTTAATAATCGTCTGAAAGCGTGCTGTTAAGGACATAATCAATGTAGTCCTCTGGGCATTTCATGATGATAAATCGCCAACCCATCCATTTAGAATCCCACAACTCATTCAACAGGGGTTCATCGAGGGGAGCACTCGGGTTCTCTACCTCAAGCCACAGCACCAAGTGTGTACCTCCGTCGTCGCTCTCAAACTTAACGTCAAATCGTCCGTCCCAAATGCCCGCAACGTGCTTGCGAAGTGCGCGTTCTGCCTCATCCTTTGGTGACTTTTCCCCCAGTGCGAATTTAGCCATGTCTCTCTCCTATGGTTGGCTATAAGTAAGTAGTTTCTAAAACGGAACTTGAAGGTCACCGGGAGCAGAAGTTAGCGGAAACATGGTCCACGCTTGCGGGCTCCACACTGCGGCTTCGGGGATGGTTTCTTTAGCGAGTCTAACGTGGTTTACAATTTCCTCCATTGATGGGCATGCTGGGTCAAAATAATGTTTGCAAAGATAATCATAGTTATAGTCAACAATAATAAGAGCGCCGCCGATGTTGAGCCCTATCTGTACCCAGTTCGACAGTAACCACAGGCGACTGCCATTAGCGACAAACGATTCAGAACGACTCTGGATGCGCTCATGGTCAGGGTGAGGCTGGTAGGCTTCGGGATATGGCGAGTATGGCGGCTGCGCTGAGTATCCCTCTGCCCATGCATTGATGACGCCACGAACCTTGTCGAGATCAGTATAATAATGATCTGGCACCGAACAGTGTTTTAGGTCCACTCTAACCAGCGGCATTATTTACGCCTCTTATCTGCGGCACCCAGCTTCTTAAAGAAGCGACCCTCATACCATTCGCCAGTTTCCACCTCACCCATTGAGGATAAGATGCTGTCACGTTCCCACGCGGCAAAGCCACTGTGTTTTCGCCCAAGGCTGCACATATCTTCGTAGGTCATCTTTATCATGTGGCGATACACGGGCATATGAATTGGCTTAGGTTTCAAGCCAGTGCGTAACCACTTAATACGAACGGAGTTCGCGTATTTTTTCGGCGCAGATGCCTCCCAAGGTTGGCTTGGTCGCCACAAATCCGCAGCTTCTACAACTAAACCCATAGTCTCGTATCCTCTTCCACCCACATTGTACCATACCAGATCGCCGATTGTCAATCGTTTTGTCATGTGCTCTCCTTTGGTCCCGCGCTTGACAGGACTTCAAATGAATACTTGGAAGTGTCTAAAATATGATACTCGCATGAGCGCGGTATGTAAACTACAACGGTTGGCGATTCATCATTGGCAGTTTCGACAATGAGCCCGTAACAATAAACAGGTTGATGTGGCCATGCGTTGCCGGTATCGTCGGCAGTGTAAACAGCATACGATATAACCCACCGAACGTAATCGCCGGGGTATAGCTTATGTTGCGCGCAATAAGTCACATACTAACTAGACTGCTTTTTCCTCTCGGTGTCACGAATCTTCTCGATACGCCTCATAACTTGTTCAACCATTTCTTTATTGTAAGCGGGATATGCCTCCCTTAGAAGCTCCCGCATGTAATCATACTTTGACATTGTTTCTCCTTTGTCATCCAGTTGGACGTATAAGGTGTATCATTTATTCATTTGAGAGAGGAAAATTTTCCGGCGAAGTTCCGCGCTGAGATTATATTACCCTCGAATCTTTATCTTTGTTCTCAAACAGTGCGTCGATGCCGCTTTCTCCACTAATCCAATCGGCGGGCATGCCGAAATCGTATGATGGTGAAACTACCTCCCACCCATTAATCTTTAATGATGGCTCACTTAGTGTGTGCGGGACTGTCAAGTAAACCCGACGACCGACGTTAGATATTTGTTGGACTAAAACACTCCGCTCCCCACCATTGACATGATTCATGTTTTCCCATTCGTGCCTTAAGACCATCCACAACCCACCGCTTTCGGGATTATAGTGTCTATGGAGTCCGTGACGCTTCTTCATGCGAACCATGGCACCAATACCAAGACCAAGTAGCTTGATGTTTGCATAGTAGAGGCTGCGCCATGCAGCATTCTTCATCACTGCTGCCTCTCTATCATGAGCCAACACCACGCATGTTCTACGGTTGTGACCTAACGTGTGACAGTATGTACAACTACGGGGCATTTTAGCACGTCGCGATGCGCTCTTTGAAATAGAAACTTTATTAGCCTCATGCTCTTTGACTAACGGATGATCCTCACCGTGTGCTTCTTTGATGCGCTCAATGTCGGCGCGCAATTGTGGACATGTCTGTCGATTGTGCCCTTTCGTGTGACAATAACTACACACTACTGTTTTTCCGCTGCCCATCCTTAATAATCCATTAGCTAATGTACACTAAGTAGTTTCCAAATGATTCTTTATCCCTATTGCCTTTGTCTAATGATCTTATGCGTGTCTGCATATTTCTCATAGACTTCTTCAATAAACCAAGTGAAATGCTTGTTCTTCTTCCACGGGTACTGAACCTCATACGAACATGGCTTGTCGCCATATCTTTCTTTGAGCACTTCAATGTCACCGGGCATCAAAGTACCGGACAAATCATCGGGATAAACCTCGACAATAATAATCTCTTGCCCTCTTGTGCTCTTTGCTGTCTTTCCCATCATACACCACCGGGTGGGGATGACTTGCTGCGCTTCATCTTGGGTTTAGTGTGCCCCTTGCCGCCGCCAGTCTCTTTGTTGTTGCCTTTTCCGATCAAGTCTTTCTTGTGACCTGCGTGTTGCCTTCTCATTCTAGTTTGAAACTCTCCGTGATCCAATTCTGGATCTTTATCTTCGTCCATAGTCTCCGCATAGTTGACGAGGCGTGTGATCACATTGACCTCGGGATACTCTCTTTTCAATTCATCAACCGCTGCAATGTTCTTAGGAGAGTCATCGAAAAACAAAACGTCGTTCATCCCAAGATTATTAATCTGGTCCTCGATCCATGCCTTCTTTGCATACGGATCGCTAGTACCCAGTGTAATCATTTCAAACATGTTTGCATCAATGTGAAGCACATCCTGTATGAAATCCATGATGTCGTTAGCTGCAGCGTCGGCGCGAGCGGTCAGGATTGCAATCTTTCTGCCTGCACCATCACGTATCTCTGCGTCTACAACCTTCTGCATGATTCGCGCAACCTGTTGAATCTGGCGAGGGTTAATAAGCGCATCGAACTCGCCAAAGTCGAACACCTCATCCTTTGCATTAATGTACTCACCCGTAGCAGGGTTCTGTTCGGGGATAGGTTCATACACTGCGTACTCGGCTGGCGTCAGTCTGAACTGTGTTCCATCTGCTCTGGTTACAATCACGTCTGCATCGGTAACAGCCAGCGTGTCATCAAAGTCGAACACCCTTAGCTTGGACTCATTAAGAAAATGATTCCATTTATCAAGATGCTTTTTCATAGCTTACTCCGCTTCTTTAATAATCTTTCTTATCTTACCACGGATTTTTGCTTCTGTCAACCTTTTCTTTAGATACGCAACGCGGCGATCAATACTTTCTGCTGGTCGAGGCTCACCTGTTGTGCCGCGAAGGGTTGCATTCTCTGGATCAAGCTGTCTGATGATCTCTTTAGTCCATGCGTCAAGCATTTCTTGGGGTGGTGGCTCACCATTATGAGCCGCACGCCAGCGGCTGTCGGCAAGCGCCACTTCATAATCAACACGCTTCTTCAAAATCTCTTCCTTGGAGCCAAAGAATTTCGTTGTGATTGCTTCGTCGGCGTGGCGTGCAAAATCCATCTTATTGATAATCGCACCTGCAACGCCTGCTTCGGTTGTCCATCGTCGGACCTCCTGTTCCCAGCCTTCGGGCAAGTGCTTCTGCTTGTCCCAGCCAATGTGCCGACCGTTTGACATTCCAGTTAGAAACCTCTCAACCAAGACCTCTTTCTCGTATACGTTCATGGCTTCCCAAATGGCTCCGTCATTGTTAGTCCACCATTCGGCAATAGCTTGTGTACTCTTAGCAATCTCTTCCTGATAATGGTTTGCCCTCTGTATAGCGTTAGCTGAAAGCTCAATTGCATGATTGCCGCTCATATAACTCTGCTTCATTTCTTCTGAAATCTCATAGTTTGGCTCAAGAACAAACTCTTCTGTGACCTCTCTTGCTGCCTGCATAATCATATCAATGTGTTCATCGACAAACTCAACAAAATGGAATGCACCTTGCAACTCTTCAAGCGTGTCCTTGCTGTTCACCACAACTCTGAATCTGAAAAAGATTGGAAGCTCTGTCGAGTCATCTCCCGACTCGCCAAATATCAGACCAAGCTGCACGTCCTTAGCAAAGTCAACGCCCTCGTACTCCGGTCTTGCGTATTTATCACCGAAAGGAAAGTCAAGCTGCTTCTCTGCATAGCCATTCGCTGCAGATTCCAACTTCTTTAGCTTGTCTGCAAAGAACTTGGCGAAAGCAGAGTTTGTGTCTGGTCCGACCCACACAACACGACGCTCTTTTCTACCACTGATTGCGCTAGCCATCAACTGGCTAAACTGGTTTCTGATAACCGACCGGCTAATCGTACTGTAGGTGTTCATCGGGTGTTTCGTGAGCCAATACATTTTCTCTCTATTGATCTTAATGTCTAGAGGCATGTCAGGGTCGCCGTTGCCAGTGCCTCGCCCAAGATTAAACCAAATCTCGCCCGATGGATCGTCATCGTCGTCACCAATGACATTAAAGTTTTTGAGCCTATCTTCAAAGTCCTCGATCTCACTGGTTGTGTTATCCCATGCGTTTTGCTTGGCATAGCCGTCACTGACCAGCTTTCTCCTCACCTTCTCATAAAGCTCATCGTACTTGCCGTCTAGCTCTAGCATATAGTCTAAGAAATAGTCAGCATCGTCGGGGTTGCTGCAGTCTTCGCATTGAAATCTATAATCAATAACCAGAGTGCCATCATCATCTATTTCCCAGTCAATCTCTTCTGCATATTCGCCTATGTCGAGGGTGCTGTTTGAAAATTCACGGCTTGCGTACGACCCGTCGCCCCAACTGTTTTCGGGAATGCTTTGTTCTGGGGCTCCGTCCTTCCAGCCCAAGTCGATTCTTAACGTTAATGTTCCGTCCGCATTGACATATGGCTGGTCGCCCCAACCATCGGCTTCTTGGACATATGCACCGAAGGTTGCATTCTCCAACTGGTTACTAGCTGTATCGTTCAAGTCGTCAACGGCATTTTCATATTCCTCATAAAGCCGGTTTTGTTCTTCCTCTTCTTCGTCTCCTTCGTCGTGATGTACATCCATGCCAAACGAGTAAGGGTCGTCCATGTCTGGGCTTCTACCCGGTCTAAAGAACAGACTGAGGATTTCGCCGTCGCGGGTGTCACCATAGCTACCGCCGTAGCGTGTGAGATAGTCTGACTGCGGTATGAAATACGTGGTTGCTTCGCCCTTGCCAGTCTCAGGATCAATGTCTCCCAACTCTTGAGCGAATATCTCTTTCTGCTTATCCCACACAAACTCTCGCACTGCGGCGATAAAGCCGGGGATCCCCTTGCCGTATTGTCTGCTCTCGGGAGCAGCAAAGGTTAATGAATTGGGTTCGTCCACATACTTTCTGAGCCTAACGCGAGCAGAAGCACCGATGCCCTCAACGCCCCTGTCGTTATCTCTAAAGATTTCTTCATCGTCAAACTCGCCGATGTCTACCTTGTCTGGCGCTCGGGTAGCTTCTTCGCTGTGCTTCTTTAGTGCGGCATCGTATTCTTCTTGTGATGTGATGCCTTCGTATGGTTTGAAACCGGGAAGCCCAGCCGCTTGTGCATCTTCATAGTTTTTAATGTACTGCTTGAATAGCTCAGGGCTGATGTTCAACTCTTTTGCTTTGGAGATCAGTGCGACCTCTTTGAATTTCTCTGGCTTTGCTGCCATCTCAACACGCTTATCAAGATCGTTCCACCACTTTGAGCCGTGGCTGCTCCTAGACCAAACCCACAACAGCACCAATGCACCTTCGGGACTCTCTGTATCATAGTCCTGACGAATCTGTGTAATTCTCTCGGCTTGTCCCATCGTGTCATACATTCTGTCTAGCTTGGCAATCGGCTTTTCTCTTTCCTCAGAAGGTGTCAGAAGTTTATTAAGTTCTGTCTCTGTGACTGCGTACGCGATAGGTCCGTGACCCTTGGCTTCCGCAACTGCACATTGGAAATACTCGCTGCCCTCGCTGTGGCATGAGCGAATGTTACTAATGTCACTCATGCGCAGAACATCAATGGGGTGACGCGACAAGATAACGTGCATGTTCGCTGACTTAGCAGGATCCGTCAAGAGGGCATCAATCTTTGTGTGGTTTCTGTCTTTTGTGTAGAATGTTTGGTTCTTTGCCCACCACTGCGCCGAGCCCTCGGGAACCTCACCCTTCTTCTCAAGACCACCAATAATCTTATTGATGCCCTGTTTCTGAACCTTAGTAATCTTCTCGCCTGCTCGCGGTCCTTTCGGAATGACCTGCTCGACTCGGCGTTCCATAGTCAGATCGGCAACGTCAATTTCTACTTCGTATTCGCCACCACCATCAGCAGCAAGGCGTTGGCGCTTCTGCTTTACCTTCTTTGTGGGAAAGCCACGGGACGAAGGATCAACACGGGCTTCCCACGCCTTCCAATCTTCTTTCGTTGGCTCCCAGTCTTCGTCCGTATCTGGGTTGACCTGTTGCCCGGTTTCTACGTTCTTCTCGTAAGCATAGAGGCTACGGTATCGGTCGCGAGCATCCTCGCTAATCGGCGGCAACCAGCCTGCAGCCTTGACGCCTCGCATGATAGCTTTAAGCATGCGGGTGTCCTCGCTGTCCAGCGGGAAAGTAACACGCATGTTGTCGCCAAAGATCTCTCCGAAATCGTAAGCTAAACCTTCTGTTTCAGCCATCCAGTCATAGATCTTCTGAGCAGCCTGCGAAGAGATTTCATTCATAATCTCGCGGCTCTCGGCAATGGTCGGCGGCTTTGTACTTTGTGCGAACTTCTGCCAGTTCTCTAGAATAGTTTTATAATCCATGTGGCGTTCCTACAGTAATTAGTACGTTTTCTGCTCACCGTCATCATAAGTAATGATAGTTTTGTTCGACGGATGAGGTTCTACATGAACCTTCAAAAAGTCGCCCAAGCTATCAAAGATAGCGATACCGCCTCTCGGCGGTGGATAGAGCCAGTGAATGATGCAGTGACCTGACGCTAACTCAACGCCCTCAATCACGACACCCTCTCCTGAAACGCCAGTCTCGTCGTTCTGTCGGCACACAGTAAAGGTACGAATACCTCTCGGAGCCAACTTAGGCGGTGGCTTAGGTTTCAAGCTCTCGTCTATCTCACCCAACTCATCAGTTGTGACCATAGCGATAACTTCACCATCATCGTCAAATTGAATACTCATCATGCATCCCCCACAGGCGCTAAGTTTCGGAGCAAACTGTCTTCGATTTCATCTGTAAGTGATTTCATGATTGCCCTCTCTGCCTCTTTCATCTCATCCATGTGCTGCCAAAGCAACACATTCTCATCCTTGACTGCTGCCAAAGCCTCTGACAGTTTCTTGTTGTTGATCCTCAATAGCTCTACCTGATATCTTAGCTCAAGGTTCTCACGCTGTAGAGAGGATCCTGATCTTACCCTCTTCCAAGCCCGACTCAAAGTCCGTGCGGGCAATAGCACTGCGTCTTTTGCTGTGACCAGTGCCCAATGAAAAAGTCTCATAGTAATATTCCTTTTTTAAATCGCTGTCGAGCATCTGAAACCCGACGCAGAACTTGTCAACAATAACATGCTGCGTGTCTCCGATCATAACCAATGTGCCGATTTTCATGATGACACCTCCACTGGCTCTCCCCAGCGAACAATGCTGAGTCCTTTAATCTTGGCTAAATCAGCCGTCAAATAGCGACGAACCCAGTAACGAGGCGCTAGATCGGAGTTAAGCTCAAACTTAATAACATATCGGTTGAACCAATACTGGTCAGTAGCTCTCGCTCGACTGACGTGACCTGCACGCGCAGGATCAGTAACCGTCGTAACACGCTCAATTGAGCGAATATCATCGAGGGTCTGATCCTTATTGCCGCCTTTCGTCTTGCTGATGCGTACATCCACCTCAACCTCATAGGCGCGGTGAATATATGTAGGGTCATCCTCTTCCTTAAGAAGCCTAAACCACTTGTCTGCTGCTCTCTTCGATTCTTGCATGTAATAAATAGTTTGTTTCATGTTTAAATGCTTTTTAACAACTCTGCAGTGTCTTTCCATGACTCAACACTGTGAACGTGACCGTTTCCCCGATTGCGAACAGCCTCTGCGATTGCAAAGTCGTTACCGGGATATTCTGTCCTATCCCCTACAAAATGTATTATAGCATCTTGCGGTAAATCTTTAAAATGTTCTCGTATCACCTGAGACTTGTCGCGACCCTTGGTGAAAATATCAATACTAACTGCTCCACCGATAACAAAATCACAGCTAGCATGCTTCTCGGACAAGCGTGCAACAATAGCCTCGCGCTCTTTGTGTTCTGCATCATAGGCTGCGTACTCTCTTCTTTGGTCCTGAGTAGCCTTTGTTCCAACGATAGAAAAGTTAATCATCCCAGTGCGATTATCATAGTGGGCACCTGTCTTGGTTGGGTAGGCAGACTTCTCTACTTCCTTTGTCAAGTCAGCAATCAAGCCCTTGTTAGGTCTGAACTTGTGCTCGTATTCGTGAAACCATGCTCTAGGTTCACCTTTCTTTCTTCTGTAATATACGTTGCCCATGCACGCAAACACGCCCTCGATACGGTCCATCACCGCTGGAGATAGCTGCTCGGTCAGTCTCTTGAAGCTGCCGCCTGAGACAAGGTAGACTTCTTTATCCTTTGTCCACTCGAAAAATTGGAGGCGAAAAATTTCAACCGCCTTCTGTTTCGGAGGCGTCAAAGTTCCATCAACATCAAACAAGTATATTGTTCTCATCTATTGTAATCATCCTGCAAGCGAACCACATCGTCAATCTCTGCTGTGCTCACCTCAATCAGCACAACGTCTTCCTTGTCGGCACAATAGCGATGAATCAAACCGGGTCGAATACGCTGACTCTCACCTTCGCCCAGCACCATTTGGATGCTAGTCTCTGTATCGGTGTACTCATGGTGTGGTCCGTACTCCAACAACAAAGAACCTTTCAAGACGTAGATAGTCTCATCCTTTTCTCTATGGTACTGCAGGGACAGTCTGTGTCCTGCATTGATGTGCAGAATCTTTCCCAAATATCTGTCGGTGATTGCCCACCTGTCTTCGTAGCCCCAAGGCTTCACAACTAAGTTATCTTTCATGTCACTCACCTGCACACTGGGGGCTTTGCAAAAAGATGAATGCCCTCGCGAGGCTCCCACCCATGCTTCTTGATGTAAGCCTTCTTAGCTGCTTTGCCATCAATACCCTCTTCAACACCAATGGTGGTGTATTTGCGAGTTTCAAAGTTGTATTCCATAATCGTATAATCGTTCATTTTATCTCCAAAATAGTTGTACAGCCATGATGCAGCACGAAAGAAAGATGCAGATCATGGTCTTGGTTGTGAACATGCTCTCGTTAAGCAAGAGCCATGTAAGGACGGGAAAAACAAAGTATGACGCGGCAAAGCCCATGAATCGTGCTGACCACGCTTCTCCTGTTTCCTCAAAAATATAGCGGGTAGCCATCCAAAAGCTGAGCCCAACAGGGATAGAATAGATACCAACTGCCAATAGGGGTTTATCTTTCCACCACTCCCACGCAAACTGAGAATTTAGCTGGAACCATGCGCAAACATGCCCAAGAAAAAAGAACCCAAGACCATATAAAAAGTTAACACTAGGCATTCTTACTCCATTCAAGATACTTGTAAAGTGCGCTGGTCACCATGGAGTGCCATACACTATCGTCAATTGGGATTTGAAAATCCGCAGCAATCTCTCGCCCCTTCTCCCACGCCATCACCTCTTCTCTCAGGGTGTCGATCTTGTGGGCTCGGGTGGCGCGTTTGCCATTAATAACCGCAGCAGGGTAGCGTCGTTTATGATCTCTCTCGCACTCTCTCAAGAGAACGTGTCCAGCCTCATGGAGCAACAAGTATAGTTGTCGCTGACGAGTGACGCGATTGTTGACCACGATAAAATCACCGGGCACAATGCCACGTCGCTCATGAAACAAAGCTGTTTCACCATCTTGTTCAAATGTTACTTGCAAATCATACTCAATCTCTAGGAAGCTGACAACTCTGTCGATATACTCTTTATAAATCGCCGTTCTGTTGGAGTCTTCGCTTCCTTTTCTTTTCGCATTCTGTGCATCCTTCATTCTCATCAATCCCCAAATGTTCTTTAAGTTCAGCTAAGCCGCCAATTACTTCTTCATCTCCATTTATATCACACTTTACAACTAAAGGCAAGGCTGGCCACTTATATTTTTTGCCAATAAACACCTGCATCTCAGGGCTCTTGTCCATAAAGGTTAATGCATACTCATAACCAGACTTGTCCAGTGTCTTAACAGAAACAATAGTGTAAGGATCGTGACCGGTGCCATACACTTGGTAGTACATAATTGCCATGTCAGCCCTTTAACAACTGTTGAGTAGATATGTTTAGCTTATCTTCAATGAGCCCAATAGCGCCCACAACTACAATATCCATGCCGCCGTTGCCGCGACTCATTTGAATTTTAGTGAACTCCTGCCTAGCGTCTAAACCTTCGGGCAAAATACCCTCCTGCAAAAGCGCTGTTGCGCGAGCGTCAGGACGCAGGCACACAACATAGTCTGGGTTCACGACGACTTCTCTCAAAGTCCATTTGTTTTTTGTACGCTGAGTGGGCTGTTCATAAAGCTCCACCAACTTAATTCCCTTCATCGTAATTCCTCCTTGTAGGGATAAACGTGTCTTTTGTTAGCATGCATGCGGCGACCGTTGACAAAGACAACAACAGTGTCTGGTAACTCGTCCATCACCACGCCAGTAGTTGGAGCGGTAGTGGTAGTCGTATGTGTCAATTCCAGTTCTGAAAGGCTCCACAGCACTACATCTTGGGGGATATGAACTAAGTCGCCGACGACAAACTTAGGATTATTCACTTGTGTCTGGCGCTTCTTCTGTGCCACTTACTTTTCCTTGGATTGCGTTATTATAGCCAGAAAGCAGTGAGCCTGCATCCTCCAACCTCTGATCAATAGACGCAAGTTTGCGGCGAGTCTGCTCAATAACCTCTAAGATCTCTTCACCTTTAAGGACATCCCTGATGGAACCGTCGTCAATAGAACCGACATGGTTTGACAGGATGAGCAAAGCCTTGCCGCTATCTCTCATGAATTCAGTAATCAGGCTGGGTATATTCTCCAACTCTTCTGAATAAGTGATGTTAACTCTCATCTATACTCCAATAGATACTGTTAGGGGGCTGTTGTAATCATACCCCAAATACTATTCATAACCAATGCTATCGTCAAACTTACGATAGACCAAACAACCTTTGTGTTACTAGCCTTCCACGACTCCAACTGCTGAATGCGAGCCTCAAGCTGCGCATGTCTGGCGTATAGTCCCTTATCAGGATTATACATAGCTTCTTTGATCTTAGAAATGTCGCCTGACATGCTCTCCAGATCTGTCTTAAGATCCGTAATCCCCGACGAAAGGGTGTCAAGCTTCGCTCCTAGATTTGCGATAGAGGCGTTAAGCTCAATCATCATAGCACTCGCATTTGGAATATCATTGGACATACCTTAAGTAGTTTCTAGATATTGTTTTAGCCCACAACAGCATGGCTAGTAGTCAACAAAGTCCCAGCAGCAGAAGCAGCGTTCTGCAGAGCGCAGCGCGTAACCTTGACAGGATCAATAACACCTGCCTCAATCATTCTGCACATAGTGCCTGTGTAGAAATCCCAGCCCTCGTCATCAGAACCTGCAAGCACACGCTCAGTAACAAGGTCTGCACTAGCACCTGCGTTGTTAGCCATCTGTTGCAACGGGGCAAAGACCGCATTCTTAACAATCTCGATGCCTGCGCGCTGCTCTTCGGTAGGTGCATCAACCACAAGATTGCTAGCTGCACGAATCAGGGCAACACCACCACCGGGAACGATCCCTTCTTGTTGGGCAGAGCGCACGGCTTCAAGTGCATCTTCAATTCGATGACGCTTCTCGGTCATTTCAATCTCGGTAGCAGCACCAACTTTAATAACCGCGACTCCGCTTGCGAGTCGGGTGATGCGCTCCTGAATCTTCTCGCACTCATGCAGGTCATCTGTCTCTTTCAACTCTGCCTTGAGATCTTCAATCTTCTCTTCAATCTTAGAATAGTCGCCTGCACCACCAGCAATAGTGGTAGAGCCCTTGGTAACCTCGATAGTCTTGCAAGTACCAAGATGCTCAAGGGTTACATCGGCAGGGCTCATCGCATCAATCTGCGAAATGTATGTGGCTCCTACGGATAACGCAAGATCCTGCATGATATTGGCACGGTCCTCACCATAGCGCGGTGCTTTGATAGAGGCAACCTTAATGCCTGAGTTCATTTCCTGACGGCGAACTGCATTCATAATAAGTGCAGCCAGTGCTTGACCCTCAACCTCGTCAGCAACAATAATAAGCGGTCGAGTACTCCGATCTGCAATTTCAAGCACTGGCAAAATTTCATCCACTCTCTCAATCTTGGCATCAGTCACCATGATAAGCGGATTTTCATAACGTACGTGTCGGCGGCGCTGGTCATTGATAAACGCCGTAGCTGTGAAGCCCGAAGAGAACCTGAAACCTTCAATGAGATCCAAGCTTGTCTCAAGGCTACGTGCCTCTTCTACCGTGACAGAGCCGTCCTTGCCAACGCTGTCAACCGCAGTAGCCACAATGTTGCCAAGGGTGCGGTCGTTGTTAGCAGAGATGGTAGCAATGTGAGCGATGTCATCCTTGCTGCGAATCGGCTGCGCCATGTCTTTCAGGTTAGTAACAATCCCATCGACAGCTAAGTTGATACCTCGCTGCAACTCGATAGGCGACATACCTGCGACCAGATACCTTTGCGACTGGTTCAGGATAGCACGGGCAAGCACCGTTGCGGTGGTGGTGCCATCACCAGCGGAAGTGTTCGTCTGCGCAGACACCTGCTTGATGATCTGTGCTCCCACATTCTCAAATGGATCCTCTAAGTCCACATGATTAGCGACGGTCACTCCGTCTTTAGTAATCATAGGATTGCCATTCTCAGTTTTAAGAATGACGTTCCTTCCACGCGGTCCAAGTGTTGCCGCCGTATAGTCTGCTAGCAGATTGACGCCTGCCAGAATCTTTTTGTTTAACTCAGTACCTTTACAGAATTGTCTAGGCAATGTACACCTCTCATATTATGGTTTATTATACCCCAACTACACGGGGTTGTCAAATTGTTTATTCAGGATCGGATGAAATATCTTCTTCGAGTGATTTCTTGACCACTTCGGCATCCTGCACAGCTTCCTGACCGTGGGTAATGGCTGCGCTGCGCTGGCGTGATGAGAAGTATTCACCGATATTTGTGGTTAGATTCTGAACACCGTCGAGCAGGTTGGTAACGCGACCCTGTAGAGTCTTCGCATAAATCTCTGCGATAGCATTGAATCGTTGCTCAGTAAAGTCAAGGTTACCGTGACCCTGCAAGTTGATGCTGTCTCCCAGCTTCTTAATCATGCCGAACGACACCTCCCATTGTGAGGGATCTTCACCGCGACCCTCAGTCATAAGGATCTTCTCGCGCTGGTAAAAGGTTAATGATTCATCAAGTGGCTCTTGCTCTTCTGGCTCTGGCTTAGCTTGCTTGTGCAACATGCCTCGCTTGGTATAGCCGGGAGCCTGCGTGATAATGGCAGCAAGCTGCTCCATATCTCCCGATTGGATTGCAGCATTGAGAGCGTCAACAGACACGTCACCCAGCAGGGCTCGGGTTTTCTTTGAACCACCAGCCAAGAACGTAGTCAGGTTTTCTCTGGTAATGTCGAACTCCCAAATCTCTAGTGCTCCGACGCCGCCGCTCTCTTCTTTGGTCTTGTATGCAACAAGATACTTGATAGCAGGCTCGCCGCGAACGAACAAAAAGTCCACAAGGTTAGTAAAACTTCCCTTGACGCCCGTGCTCTTGCCCAGCAGCTTGAGGCTGACTGGAACATTCTGCCCGCCGAACTGACTGAAAGCCACGAAGTCTTCGATGGGCAGTGTGCCCTTGACGCGACCGGCTTCTTGATGACCTCCAGTTAGTGCCGCCATGAATGCCTCAAACACGAAACCAGCAGACGACTCATTAAAGTGGTTCATCGCTGCCTTAAGGCTTTCGATAATGATCATGGTGTTGATAATAACGCGAGGGCTTGTCTTGCGCTTTGCCTTCGCAGGGTCCAAGAAGTCATTAAGATATTGGATACGCGCAGCAATAGATGCACCACCGCGAACAACCTTAAAGATATTATTTACTTGCTCACGATCCATATGCTTTGGATCACCCCACGCCTCGGTGGGTGTATACTTGGGAAGCGATAACACGAACTTCTGACCGGCACTCTGCTCTTCGTTCATCTGCTCCATGCCACGTACGTCTTGCATCGCTTGCTGACTAAGCATAGCCTCAAGATCATCCTTGTTCATGCCGCTGTCAGCCAGCAGCTTGATTGCCTCAACCATGTCGGAGTCAACACCAACCATCAAAAGCTTGCGGTATAGTTCCTTCCATTGGTCAGGCGGTAGTCTACCCTCTTTAATCGCCTTCTTCGTAGGTTGAAAATCTTCGATAACTTCTTCGATGATCTCGGTGAGCATTTCAAAGCTCAGTACGTCGTTGGTTGGCGATAAAGAATCGGCAGATTTGAAATAGCTCTCAATGAGCGCGTCTAATTCTTTGTTTCCCATATATTAATTAGTCCTCAATTTCCTCTTTTACTTGTTCTAATAGCCCACAAATGTCTAAACCTGCACAATCAATCTTTCGGCTGGTTAGATGGTAGTGGCTGATAAATCCTTTGAATGTGCCACGGGCTGCTCTATTGTCCACCCTTGTACTGGTTGCCCCATCACGTTCGATAGTCTCCAACGGGATACCAACGCCATCGTGAACAGCTTTCCATAATGCTTTCAGTGCCTCAATCTGTACCGGGTAAAAGTCCAAGAACGGATCTAGCTTATTGCCATGAACCCATGCACTATCTTGAATGGGGCGTTCGCCAAACCCGTTCTTCACATACCAGTCCTGATACTTTGGGTAGTATGCGTTGCTGATTTCAACGCCAATAGATTTGTGGTTGACCTTGCCGTTGCCAGCATGCCATGCGCCGTGCTGTGTGTCTAGCAGTTGATAGATTGTGCCGTCATTGTCAATACAAAAGTGTACGGAGATTCCTCGGCGGGCTAGTACCATCGCACAAGATTCAGCCGACAAGCAGACATCCCAGTGGTTCACGAAGATCGTGGGCTTCCTGTCGGGCTTGCCAGCGTAATCATAATAGCTGCCCTCGTCGCAGTCAAGACCCAAAGCCTCATCCCACAGGACTACCTTGTCCCAGCCAATCTTGATGAACTTGCCATTGTGAACAATATATTTTTGATCACTGCAATACTTCGACGCCTTCTCATAAGGAGATGGGTGCGGAACATGGTCAGATATTTCAGCTTCGCGCTCAGTCCAAATTCTTCTGTAGGTGGCAGGACCGACCAAGCCATCGGCAGTGAGCCCCATTCTCTTCTGCCACTTCTTAACTGCACTGACAAGCTCGTCGTCGTTATGTGTGCAGCCGAACCATGACGGATCCCAGCCTAGCGAATCTTGAGAGGATTTGTTGTAAAATACCTTGTCCACGCCATGTCCTCAAGTTTAATAATCTCAGACAATAATGTCTGCGATACCGTATTCGACAGCCTCTGTTGCTGACAGGTATACGTTGACCTTTCTCTCTAAAAGCTTCTTGAGTGTACGCTTTGTCAAGCTAGTTTCTGCAAGCAAAGCGTTCATGTAAGTCTCTTGAGAGTTTCTGATCTCTTCCATCTCATTCTCAAGATTGTGAAGTGCGCCGTGGTTACCGCCAATAACTGAGTGGATCATGACTCGGCAGTTCTTACCAATCTTTCGCTTACCCTTGGTGCCAGCAGCTAACAACAGCACACCAGCAGACATAACCTTACCAAGACCAAACGTGTGAATCTCACAGTCCTTCTGGATAAGGCGCATAATATCATAGAGTGCGAACATATCATCGGCACTTCCACCGTAGGTTGAGATGATCATTTCCATCGGCTCCCACGTTTCCTTACCATCCTTCTCAGTCTTGCCTGAGTGGTGCAGAACCAGTAGACCGCTCAAACATTCGCGGGACTTGCGCTCATCAATATCTCCGTAAAGACCAACGACGCGCATCTCTTCTTCTGGCACATCAAGCCCCAGCGCTGCAGCCAACTGCTCTGCGGACAACTCTTCAGCTTCAATCGCCTTGTCGTCCTTCTCATCTTCTACTTTTGTAGTCTTCTTTGGTGACATTAACATTACAACTTTCCTCTGTTATTTTCAAAATGCTTAACGGCGCTGTCCCAATCAGTGAAAGGTACTTGACGCCTGAACACAACTGGATAAGCAGTCAGGAATGTATCCACCGCTGAGCGCTTCCACTTTTCATATTCGTAATCGTCTACGTTCCTCTGCCTAATAGCTGTGGCTGAGTCTCCGAATTCATCTTCGGCAATACGATATTTGATGGCGCGGATAAACTCAATGTCTTGAGCGACTCCGACCATTAACTTTAATGTTTGGAGCCCGACCTTTTCTACCATCAAGCCGGTTCTTCCAAGATGCATTATGTTTGCTAGAAACCATCCCAGCATATACCCGATAAGCCCTGCAAGACCTAACGATGCGTATTCCATTTTGTCTCCATTACAACACTACCCCATAGTTTACACTATAGGGCAGCAGTGTTAAAAAATAATATTGTACAACTTGACCCTACTTGCGGGCTTTAGCTGCAGCGACAAGGCGAGCGGCAACGCGGCGTGCGACTTCGTTGACCATATCTTCGTCGGAAGTAATGGTAACGTTATCGGCAAGCTCTTGCATAAGTGGCTCTTCTTCCTCTTCGGGTGGAAGCTCTTCGTCGCCAGCTACTGGCTCCATCTCTTCTCCCTCGGGGGCTTCTTCTTCGCCACCTTCCATGCTTACGTCTGCACCTTGCTTCTGGAGTGCTGCAACAATGTCTGAAACAAGCTCTTCGGCATCAACCTCAACGGTGTCTCCCATTGGCTCTTCTGGCGGCATCTCTTCTTCTGGTCCCTCGTCACCGGGCATCTCATCCTCGGGTGGTCCCATCTCCATGTCCATCTCATCGTCAAGCTCAGTCAGGAACTCATCCGTAAACTTAGACTCAATCTCGGCAAGACGCATGAATCTGCGAGTTACTGCCTCGTTTAAAATTAGCTTCTTCTTACTCATTGCTTTATAATCTCCTAAATAATATTATGAAGGCTTCGATAATAAATAGTCTATACGTCAGCAAACGGCTTCAACTGCTGAATAAAAAATCTTTCAAATACGCAGCGCGAAGCGAGATCTTGTGGAGTGCCCTTTTTTCTAACTGTTGAATCCTCGCTGGCGTGTATCCTAATCGCTTTGCCACTTCCTCTAAAGTCATGGCTCCGTTCTTCCGAACTGCTATCAGTGTGCAGTTGTTGTCCTCTGTGTAATCTATCCACAATCGACATTCTTCTTCTTTGCAATCTTCGTTTTCTTTAAGGCACCGTCTTGCACAGCGCCTCATCTGACACCCTTTACTTCCTCTGCTACCATCATAGCTTGATGCAGCTTAGAAATGATATCGTACCCGTCTATAATGTTCACATGGTCACAACGGAACCACTCTTCGGTAAACTCGGGCGGGACAGGCGATGTCCACTTGACCTTGTACCACCGCCATGGTGGTAGCGGTGCTCCGCATTCACGCAACTCTGTGTCTAGAATCACGCCGTAGTATGGTGGGTCTGTTTTTCTATTCCAACATACAATCTTTCCTCTACAATCCTTCATGTTCTTCCTCAATCATATCAAATATATTCTCAATCTCATTGGAGTTGAGTGCTAGTTTATTAGACAATTCTTTTCCTTCGTTCTTCAACTTCTTTGACTTAGCCAGCTTCGCTTTACTCTGGCTGCTCTTCTTCAACTTTAATGTTTCTATAAACTCTTCAAACTCTGCGTCATCATTTAGGTATGCCTCAATGCAACCCCGAAAGAAGTCAGACTGCTTGATACCGTCATAATGCAAGCGAATGCGTAGCTTGGCGTGTACTTGGTCATTCTCCCTGAATACTACTCGCTTGTTGTAGAACTCATCGGACATTACTTAATACCCAAGATGTGTGTGCCTGACTCTCTCATGCCCGCTGCGGTCTGCCGTGTGAACACAGCCTTTGTCTGTAGTTCAATCAAAGTCCGTGCGCCCGTATAGGAGAAGCCACTGCGAATGCCCTTATCTAAGCTGTACAGCACATTCTTTACTGTACCCTTGGATGGGAGAACAGTGGAGATCCCCTCCAGCGATGATGCTGAACCTCTCCAGTCCTTTTGCGCCTCTTCTGACGCCATGCCACGGTAGGTTTTGTGGGGCTCGCCATCAATATAAATGATCTCGCCGGGAGTCTCGGACGTGCCAGAAAGAAGTGAGCCAACCATTACACAGTCTGCGCCTGCAGCAAGAGCCTTTACAATATCACCACTGTTGCGGATACCTCCGTCAGCAATGATAGTAACGTCGCGGTCTGTCTTGGCACAGTCAACCACTGTCTGTAAGCCGGGATGACCATGACCGGTCTGGATTCGCGTGGAGCAGATAGAACCGCCTCCGATGTTACACCGAACAGAGTCGGCACCCCAGTCAGACAGCGCGTTAATGCCATCGAGCGTAGCAACATTGCCCGCCATGATGTGTACGGTGTCACCAAATGTATCTCTAAGCTGCTTTAATGCAGACTCCATTAGCACATGATGACCGTGAGCCACGTCCACACACAATACTTTTGTGCCCATCGCAACCAGCGCCTTTGCTCTGTCGTGATAATCTCCGGTCACGCCGATAGCTGCTGCCTTGATACCCCTGTTGACCTTTCTGATCATCCTCGCTTGTTCATCGGTTGAGCAATAGCGATGGATAATGCCCATGCCGCCAGCCTTGTTCATAGCGTTCGCCATAGCCGGTCCAGTAACTGTATCCATTGGCGACGAAATGACAGGCAGGTGAAGCCTTATAGGTCTAGACCATCTGCCACCAAGGTTTGTGCCAACATCAATTTCCTGTCGGCTTCGGATATCTGAGTACTGTGGCACAAGCAACACATCATCATATGTTAGGCTCACTAAAGTTCTCATTTCATTTCTCCCTTCTCATACTTCTCAACAACGCGCTGTGCAGCATCCCAGCAATCTGGGCAGTACAGCCTGACCGTCTTCTGCTGTTCCCGCACTACAACATTCCACGTTGCTAGCATTTCCCTATCACGTTTATCAAACTCTTTCTCGCACATCAAACAAGAATCCGGCAGTTTTGTATAGATGCCCATCTTGTCGGCTAGGTCTGGGTTGCCGCTCTTTCTTTCCATCTTGGCTGCTGCACGGCGTTGCTTGCGATTCATCGAGTGAGCGCCCCCATGACTGGTGGTGCGCCTTGAGCCCATGACGGGTGTTTGCGGAACACAACAACTGCTGACGGGAATGGTGCGGAGTTGTCGCTATCACCAAACTTAAGACGACCCTTGATAAAATATACGAACTCTGCCTTCATCACATAGTCGTGCCAATACTTTGTATCTGTCCTCGCCGGGATCAGCATGACAACCTTAGTATTGTTATCTGCCTCGGCTGACTCGTACCCCTTACGGATCCACTGGTCAATACCACGACCGTACGGAGGATTAACAAATACGGTGTGTCCCGTCCAGTCCTTAGACAGACCATCCTCTGCTTCTGTGTAGAAGTTGGCGCACTTTGTGTTGTGCGGTGATGCGCATGGGTCCAAGTCAAAGGGACCGAAGCGCCAGTTTAGCTTGTCAAAGAAATCCTGTGGCGTTGCCCAGTCACCAGTTGCGCTGGAGAACATTACTTTTTGTGTTGCTTTATCCATTGCGTGCCTCCACTTGTACAAATGCTTGCTCTGCCACATCCCACTCCCACGCTTCTGTCTCAGTCAAATCAACGATCTGATGAACCCAGATGACTCGCTGAACTAGTGGGTACTTTGCATTTCTGTGGCGTTGGTTAAGGTTGAACTCGGTTAGTGCCTTCATTACGCTACTTCGCTCATCGGTAACTGACTTGAGAGAAGTCAAGGGTGATCCGTACGTTGCTCCCGCTCGTAAAATAAGGTAGTGAGGATGGTTGTCGTTTGTATCCACTGGCTGTTTCGACCACCATTCGCGCATACGACGGAGCACCGACTGCTTGCCGCTGGGCATAAAAATCATTCGGGCGTGTTGATTTTCGGTGTTCCAAGTGCCGTTAAAATATTTATTGTACAAAGCAGGAGCACCACTCCAATCTTGTTCGTGAACGATGACCTGACCGATATGCGATGCAAAGCAGGCATTAGCGAGAGCACCCAGCTTCTTAGCCATCTTCGGCAAACCATACTTACTATCGCGAACAATAATCTCCTGCTTTGCCCACTCAAGCTTCTGCTCTTCTGTGTAGGCGAGGTATGTCGGGTCTTCTTCGGAGATAAGTTCCCACTCCGTAAGGACTTGGTGAACTAAGTCTCCGCTCTCTTCTGGTCGCGTCCAGTGACTTTGCCGGTTACCAATCTCTGCCAACGTCTTAATGCGGCGCTTAAATTGAATCTCTGAATAGTCGCTCAAATCAATCACAACCAAGTTGCACAATGATTTATTTCCCGCTGCAATGCCCATTTCATGAGCGCGTACGCGCTTGTTACCGCAAAATACCCAAAGCATATCATTCCACAATGCGGCATGGATAATGCGGTCCTGTGGTACATCGAGAGTGTAGAACTCCTTAAAGTACTGTCGAGCGCTAGTTCCGTCGATAGAGTTTGTGCCGAGAATTCTAGTCTGAGCGTATCTGTACAGCGGGTGGGTCGCAGGGGCAAGGTTGGAAAGGTCGTGCGCTTCCAAGATTTCTAGATCATCATCGTGATCAATGTAGTTCTGCCAAAGCTCTCCTTGTCGAATATCAGAGTCGGAAGTCGGAGCAAAATGCTGTAACCTTCTGATTCGACTCTCTGCATCGGTATAATACTTTGAGTTCTTAGCTTCTCTGATTCGTCGCCATGTTGACTTCTTGTTTTTACTCATCTGTGCTCCCTGCGGGTTGGTTGTGGTTAGTGGGGAAATCATCAGGAGGATTTTTCTTCACACTAAAAGACTTTGTTGGAATTTTAGAATAATTCTCAAGTTTATAAAAATAACAGGAGTCTTCTGCTTTGTTGTATCCAACTAGCCAGTCAATCCCATGCTCTGCATAGTCAAGAGAATTTCTAGGTTTTCCATTTTGACTAACCACCTCACTTGAGCGATCAACTACCTTGGTAATACTGTTACCCTTCATTGTCTTAACCTGAATCGTCTGAAACGATCCATTGATATCAGCTACTAAATCGTACGTCGCATCGCGACTGATTGGCTCTAGTACATGCCAGCCTCGCCTTACTATCTCCATGGATACTGCCATTTCGCTGAGATCTCCGCTCTGATTTGATAAATGTCGATAGGTCATCTACTCACCTGTGCTCCCCAAGGCTCCATCGCCCCTGTCGCTAATTGTGATTGGATACCAGCCATATAGATCGTCGTCACCGTTGCGCTCCATAGCACGGAAGTGAACGACAGGGACCATAACTACTTGTGCAATCTTTGAGTGCGACTCGATAGTTTGTGGCTCAGTCCCAACGTTGTGAAGGTTAATAAACACCTCGCCATCATAACCAGAGTCAATGACGCATGCGCCGACCAGCAGACCACGCTTTGCAGCCATGCCTGAGCGATTCTTGACCTCCAGCATATATCCGTGTGGAATACCGAACCGCAATCCAGTTGGCAAGATAGCGCGACTACCGGGCTCAATTACCACCGGCTGATGATCAGGGGGGCTGAAATGGATATCCAGCCCCGCATCAGACGGGTTAGCTCGGGAGGGAGGGTGAACGTTAAGGTGCGTACGGCACCACTCGATCATCATTACTCATCTCCATCAGGGTTAGCAGCAGTCGAAAGGACGCTGTAGGTATCATAAAGAGCGTCAAGATCAACTTCACCCTTCATGAGTCGGTATGCCTTAACAGCAACGCTCATTTCCTCACGGGTAAGCCAGCCTTGGCGTCGGTAATCATTCCGAAGCTCGCGGCGCTGATCCTTGTAGGGCTCCATAGCGTCTTCAATAGTTTTAAGAGAGCGGATATACTCTACGATATATCGCTGACGACGTGCTTCTGCCCCAGAAAGTGTGGGCTTCTTCTCTTCACTCATTGTATCTCCTTAGTGAGAGTGGTTAGTGTGTATATAATACCAGCTTACTTGTTGGCTGTCAACTACTTTTTTTCTTTTTCATGCTTTCGCCACCAATGGTCACGAAGCTCTATGATGTTATCACGCAGGAAGCCATCATCCGGGTTCTGTGCATATGCCTGTTCGTATTCGCGCATCATTTCTTCAATCATGCGCTCGCTACGCCTGATACGGATCCGTGCCATCACCAACCCGACCAAGAGAAAGACGAAGAACAGAACAAAGAACGAACCGAATACTACAGCAAAACCTTCCATGTTATAACTAGTCCGCTGAAAATTTGATGTCAACGTTAATGTCTACCTCAAACTGAGGGACACCAATGTGGTCAACCAAGCCATGCTCAAGTGCCTCGTCGGGCTCCAAGTACCAGTCTGCGTGCCCACGGTCATGGATGTGCTTCAAGAAATATGTTTTGTTCTTGCCGCAGTTCTGTGCCATCATGTGGTAGACGCTCTTTTGTAACCTCTCGGCTTCCTTCGCATCAGATTTGATCTCTTCAATCTTGCCCCATGCACCACTTGATACATCATGAATCATGACAGTTGCGTACGGGTCGCAATATCTCATGCCCTTGGTTCCGAAGGTCGAGAAGATAGCACCACAGGACATAGCCTTGCCCTGAATGAAGGTGGCGACAGGCAGCTTAGAGCTACGCACATCTGAAATCATAGACATCAGACTGTACACAGCGCCGCCATAACTATCAATAATGATAGGGATGACAGGCTGACCAGTGTTGTGTGCCTTTGCCATTTGATTAGTGAAGTCTCTGGCAGCGACCTCGTTAAAGTTTCTCACCCTGATGATTACAGGAAAGCCTTCCTTCAACGTGTATTCTTTCAGTAGAGGACTAGCGTTAATAATGTGTTTCATGTTTACCCCAATAGTCTAAAGTTGTGGTGAATCGAGCGCGTGCTAAATCCCCACTTTGGATCATAGTCCAGCTTCGCCATGTATGGACGATTGATTTGAACGTTGTCGCCTCGCTCGGGTCTTACGCCCCAGCACTTAATCTTTGTTGTCTTGTTAGACGAATCGATTGCCTCAACAATCCAATATGTCTTTCCGTTCTTTGTCTTGCGTGGAATAATCTTACGAGGCACAAACCATGCCACCTGCAGATCTGGATCAAACTCGCCGAGAGGCGGGACAAACTTTTCTTCCAGCCGCTGACGAACACGCTCGCTGAGAACTAAGTCGAACGGGAACACACCGGTAAGGTCAACTTGATACTGAATCAATTCTTCCTCGGTGAATGCACCCTCGTCTGCGTATGCCTCGATGTTCTCGATGAACCGCTTCTTGTTCTTTGGGCGGTCCACGGCAACACATGACCAGAAGTGCTTGAGTCCGGTGAACCGGTCGTCCATCAGAGAGTTGAGTGCTTGACAGCGAATCAACACATCCAGAGCCTTCTTGTTCAACTTAGAGTATGTAATGTTTTCGTTGAACAAAAACTCTTCAACGTTAGCAAATGGACGGTTAGCAATCACCTGTGCGATAGCTGCCTCGCCCAAGCCCTTGACCGAAGTGAGTGGCTGGATGAGCGTTCTGCCGTCCTCGCTGATCTCCCAGACTGTGCCAGACTTGTTGATGTCAAGCGGTGCAATCTCAAAGCCATAGTTCTTGGCGACATTGATTGCCTTTTCCTTGCGAGACTCTGGCTCCTTGTCCAAGAAAGATGCCAGCCACTCGGCAGGATAGTAATTCATCAACCACGCGCACTGGAACGAGAGGACCGAGTACGACACTGCATGTGACTTATTGAAGCCATAACCAGAAAAGTACTCAAAAGTATCCCACAGTCCCTCAGCGTCTGCGACCTTGATGCCTTTCTCTTGGCAACCTTCAACAAACTTTTTATGAATAAGCGCTTTCTTATCATTCTTGCCTGTACCCTTCTTGGTAAGTAGTTTCCGCAACAAGTTACCCTCATCGAGCGTCAAGTCCTTACCCAGCTTGTGAGCCAAGATAGCAATCTGCTCTTGGAAGATGAGGAAGCCAAATGTCTCTTCGGTTACCTCTTGCACGATAGGGTGAATGTACTTCACATACTGTGGGCTGTTCTTGGCATCGACGTAATCTTTATCAACGCCAGCACTCAGTGGACCGGGACGAAAGATAGACGTGATAGCAGAAATGTCAATGATGCTGGTCGGCTTGGCGCGAACACAAAACTGTTGCGCTCCGTTCTCAGTAAACTGAAAAACGCCTCCCCACTTGCCTGCATGAAAAACATTTTCGTATACCTCTTGGTCATCAAAGTCAATCGAATCGGGATGAAGGTTATTATTATAGAACTCACGGACCTGCTCAAAGCTAGGATCCTCGACCCCATGATGGCGCTGGAGAATGTGACGGATGGCACCTTCAATCATTCGCAGCGTAGACAAGCCGAGAATATCAAACTTAATAAATCCCATCGGCTCAAGGTGTCGGACGTTCTGACCCTCGGACCATGGCGTTTGTCGAACACCGCCTGAGTTAATCAGCGGCATGTACTGGTCAAGATTCTCAGCGACCACAACACCGCCAGCATGACGCGAGCATGAGCGAGTCTGTCCATAGAGCGCGTTAACGTGTGTCTTCACATGTGGATACTTGTTAAGGAAAGCCTGCAAGGTTCCGCTAAACTCCATCACCTCTTCAAAAGTGGGAGTATAGACGCCAGCCTTGATTCCGTGGCGCTGCTTCGCTGGACCTGTAGCCTCAAACATCATCGTGCTCGTCACCGCATTGACCTCGGTGAACGGGATACCATAGAACTTAGAGATATCCTTGATGAGCGACTTAAGTTGCAGAGTGTTCCAGTTGGAAATGGGAGCAACGGTATCTTCACCCCACTGCTCGATAAGCTCTTCTTTCAGGACCATCGGGTCAGACACATCGTAATCAATATCTGGGTAGTCCGTGGCATCGGAACGCAGGAAGCGGGAGAACAGCAGACCGTACTTGATAGGATCAATCTGTGTAATGCCCAGCGCATATGCCACTAGTGAGCCTGCAGCAGAGCCTCGACCGGGACCAGCCAGCATCTTCTCAGTAGCCTTGTCAGCAATAGCCTTCATGGTCAGGAAGTATTTGCTGAATCCACGGTTATCGATGACTTTCAACTCACGACGCAGCCGTTCTCGATACTCTTCATTCTTGTCAAAACCAAGTGCTCGCAAACCTTGCATCGAATATTGTACTAGTGCCTCCGTTGCGGTGGAGCCTGCTGGTACCACAAAGTCCGGTAGGCGAACGGTGTTGTCTGGAAAGAACGACTCAACGCGCTCATGAGCGATTTTGTGACCGTTCTTAATTGAACTAAGAACCAGATCATCATCATATACAGCCCCAGCCTCAGAAGAATACTTCCGATAGGACTCCCACATTTGGTCACCGTTCTTCGGGTACAGTTCATAACCGATTTCCTCTACATCAATAGGTAGCTCGTTGCTCTCATAATCAGGCTTAGCTTTTCCAAGCCAGCCAAGACGCTTGTACAACTCGCGATCCTTCCATGCTGTTGGGCTCGGGTAGTGACTATCTGCCGTTGACAGTAGCTCCAGACCAAACTCGTTATGCATTTCAACGATACATTGGTTCAGTTGATGCTGCTCGGGCACATTGTTCCACTGCAACTCGCCGTACCAGCGATCGCCAAAGATAGACTGCATGCGCCGTGTCGTCGTGCGCATACGGTCAAGGCACGCTTCCTTGTCGAATGTGCGGTTGCCGTCCTCATCAGTCTCCCAGCTTTGCCAGAAGTCTTGAGCATATACGCCACCGAGACATGCAGAAGAGGCGATGATGCCCTCTGAATATTTCTCAAGAAGCGCATAGTCCATGCGCGGATAACGATAGAAATTGTCAGGCTGATAGCTTTCGGAGATGAGCTTAAAAAGGTTATTAAGTCCTGTCTGGTTCTGCGCGACAAGCACAAGGTGGGCACGACGACGTAGCACGTCCTTCACTGCTTTCTTGCTCGCGTCTTCGTCTTCAATCGTAGTACCAGATTGGGACTCCTTCTTAACGTTTTTAAGTTTGGCGCGTGCTACCTCGTAGTCCGTTCGCCATTCCTCAATAGAAGGAATGAAATATGCTTCAACACCATAGATAGGCTTGAAGTCCTTGCCATCAGCTTGCATCTTCTTAGCATGCAGAACTTGATGTGCAAGACCATTCATATTTCCGTGGTCTGTCAAAGCCAAAGCTGTGCAGCCATTATCATATGCAAAATCCATATGCTCTTGGGGATAGCCAATAGCATCGAAAATGGAACCTGCAACGCTGTGCGCATGCAGATTCACGAACGGAATCTTTGAGGTAACTCGCTTTGTCATCTATAATTACGCCTCGTCAATGATGTTATCGACAAGACGAACGAAATCGGTAGGACCGAGATCGTTTCCGTTAGCACTCTCAGTGATCACATGGTAGCGCAAACCACCCAAACGACGTTGGATAGATGATAGACGAGAGCGCAGTTCCTCATTCTCATTCTTGAGCTTTGTGGTGGGGGTTGTTTTCTTAGTGGACATTTTATTCTCCTTGTTGAATGTCTGTTCCTATAGGATTGAGCTTCGATACAGGCAATAAGCAATCAGGACGCTCAATGTGTTGTGCCTCTTCTGAGGCTAAAAAGTTGCGGTATTTGTTCCAGTCTTCAATGGCATGGAACCACGGGACTTCGACTTTATTAGCTTCATCCATTATAGCAGAACCAAACACAATGTCAAGCGGAAAATGGCGGGCAGAGTATCTTTTTTCTATTGGCAATTTCTTACTCGGATACTTCTCCCCTTTCTTCGGGGCATACCAGCCGCCAGTGCCTTTCTCTCTGACATCGCGACGAAACATCTTGAAGTCCTCCCCGTCAAAGGTGAAGGGGAGCGGAAGACCATCACGTATGGTCTTGTTGTTATGTGCTAAATAAAATCTATTGTTGGATGAGATGTGCTTTCGACTAGAGCGCAGCACTTCAGCATTTATAATCCCTGTTGGAAAGGCGACAAAGAACCTGTCTGGTATCACCCACTTACTCATCTGACCAGAGATGTGGTATGCAGTCAGCGCTCCATGCAATACGCTCCAGCCATAGCAGTCTCTTTTGTCTCTGTCTTTGGGGTGAATCGGAACATAATAAATAGGAATCTGCTGTGTTTCCTCGCTGGGAAATCTTGTCATTGTGCGGTTTCTATAAACCGGATCTTCTACAAAATCGCCTAGGGTATGTTTAATAATAGGGGCAACATCATCATTACAAACAATCCAGACTGTCTCGCATCCAGCATATGCACATTGGACTACAGCATGTTCAATTGCCGTGTAGTTCTCAGCGATCATTGCCATGCAGTTTGGCAATCCAAGGTTAATGTTTGCTGACATGCCAGCCACCGGAATAATCCCTGCAAGATGATATGAGAGATTGCTCCCTTTGCCCGTTTCAATCATGGTGTCAATAAAACTTTAGGAATGTAGGGGTTAGCGGGGCGCGGATCGCCGTACGGCTTTGTGTTTGCCAAACACTCGTTCAGCAACATGTGCGGCTCAATCCTATTAAATACAATGTTTGGTGTTTCTGCATATTTGTGCATATCTGTTTTGCGGATACGCCTCTTCTGAAACTCTATCTTGATGGCATAATGTTTTGGGTTGCCATTGGGATCACTTCCGTTGCGGGCTCCACGGATACCTACTTCCTTCATCTTGCTGATAACTTTGAAGCGTGCATATGTCGGGGAGTACTCAAACTCATCAAGCTGGTCTTCCGAAAGAAACGACTCGGAGCATAAATCTTTCTTGTCGGCATGGTTGCCGTGAAGACGCTCCGAGGGATAAAAATATATATTTCTCACAAAATCCTCAGATGGCTCTATTAATTTGCTCTCGCCATGGCGCATTCCAGAACGCACGTCAAACCAGTCAACAACTCGATACGTGTCACAAAGGTTTAATATATCGGGCATACCCTCAATCTTGTCATCATCGAATACCCATGCAGTGCTAAAGTCTCCCCTCACAATACGTGAGCGATTAGCTGTGGTTACCACAAGAGAACTGTCATCGACACGGATTGAGGCAGCATTGTCGGCGAAAGGAAGCTGACCGCCCATGGATAGAATCATATAAAGATGATCCCAAAGGTCAATCTGGTGCTTGATCTTGCCGCTGCCCATTCCGTATGCTGACAGGTCAATCTCTCTTATCTTCTCAAAGTTCCAAGGTGCCGACGAAGGATAGCCAACTACAGGCATGCCGGTGTAGAATGCATAGATCAGTGCGCTTAGGCTGTAGCCCACAATGACTCCATCCCATTGGTACCTATGTTCCTTCATTAAGCAAAAGATGCTAACACATAATTCTCCAAAACCAAAAGATACTTTGATCCATCAAAGTCCAGATTCTTTACCATGTGGCGCTCGACAGCAATAAGATCTCCAGTCTGGTAATTCTGGCTACAGTCTTCTGCTTGCGATACCACGCGATAACATTCGTATTCCTTTGCGGGAGGCTTGTAGCTATCGGGTAGCACAAACCCCTTTTCATCTTCTGGGTTGGTGTTGACTTCTTCAACTTGAATGTGTCGGTTCTTTGGTGTTAGTTGCACCTTTCCTCCTAGATTGTGCAGGTGTCGTTGGTGCAGAACTTAGATCCAGCACCTTCGGCTTCGGTATCGATACGATCAATCGGCGTGATTTTGCTTGACATTTTCTCGTATTCTTCTTTTGTGATTGCTTCATAGGGAGCCTGTTTATATCCTGTTTCTTTGTATGCTAAGAATGATACTGCCTTAAGGCGAGTCTCGTACATCTCCAGCGCACTCTTGAGAGCATCGGCTTCGTGAGGCTGGAAGGTTACTGTTACAGACACAGAGTTGTCAGCCCAAAAGTGCTGGTACTGTGCTGCGATCTCAAGCTGCTCCCACATGGACACATCCTTCTTGCTCTTCTCAAAGAAAGGCTCTTGCACCGGAAACTCTACAACAGTAGTGTTGGGCGAGTATGCATCCGGTTCCATATTATACCCTGCTTTCTTCAAATGGTCAAGCATATCTGACGTGTTTGAGAAACGAATCCTACGAATGTAGTACTCGGACTCGGGAAAGTGAATGCCGGGAGTCGAGCCATTCAGCAATGACACTGTGCCGCTGGGCTTAATGCTGGTCATGCGTACGGAGCGAGGGATACAAAGCCAGTTTGAATATTCCTCATCCAAATCCTGCACACGATCATATGCCTTATCGCACCAGTCATAGACTTCACGGCGACCATGCTTGGCGAATGCCTGTACAACTCCAGACTGCGACAGTCCGATGCGTCGGTTCTTGAGCATGATTGCGTTTGTCTCTGGCCAGTGCGTGTTGACCAGTGTAACTGTCTTGCCATACAAGTATGCGATCTTTAATGTTTTCAGATAATCATCATAACTCTCATGCTTTGCTGGGTATGTCTCGACCAAGCAGCACAACTCTGCATCCTCAAGCTGTTGCTCAACGCAAGGGTTGAATCCCATAACGTGACGATCATCGTCGCGAGGCTCATCCTTGAAACGACCACGGGTGCGAGCGTTGTTCAACCAGATATAGCCGGGTTCGCCGTTCTTCTGTGATTGTTCCGCGTGCCATGTATAATCCATTCCAACCATAGCCTCAAACGAGTTATTGGATCCCCAGCGATGTGAGTAAAGCTTTTCCTGATCATTCTTCATCGACAGATATTCTTTATCGTCGTGCGCGCCAAGCGCAAGAGCAGCAGAACGTCGGACGTTGCCTGCAACAACACACTTCCCAATAAGGTTCTCAGTGTCAACAATATCAACAGATGTTACAGTCTCACCAATGCGAGCGTCATAAAGTTCTTTAAGGTTATTATGTAACAGCAACAAAGGCTCATGCCCAGCAGACGTACCGCCGAAACCCTTGATGGGGGCACCCAATGGACGAATGGCACTGTAGTCGAACTGAGGCACGTCGCTTCCAAAGTAGTATCCGTCAAGCAGAATACGAACTGAGCGCACCCAACCTTCGCGGCTATCATCAATGACATAAACGTCATCAACAAAGTTAGGCTGGCGAATTGTCGCGGTGCCTGCACCCTTGGTGTCGAACCCAACACCAATTCCAACCATCAGCGCATCCATAATCCATGCAAACAGATAGCCCCCCTTGGTACTAATATCTTTAGTAGAGCGGAAAGCGCAGTTGAACAAGCCTGCGCCAGTGCGCTCTTGGACAAACTTCGTTCCCATCATCCACAAGCCGCGACCGGGTGGCGACCACTTGAGGGTGAAAAGCCTATCGTACGCATCCTTGGCAGTGCGCTGTGCCTTTGCATCATTCCACTCAAGCCCTAAACGGGCAACGTGCTGCTTCTGTATATCAAACATACCCTCGATAACTCGGCGACATGTCTGGAACCACTCTTCGGTTCCCGATGTGCCGGGTGTTGTTTCTTCCAGTCGGCGGGCGTACGTCCTCTTAAACGTCACGTATCCCAACGGACCCCACGGCACTTGTCGATCTCTATAGTTATCAATAAAAGATTCTGACAGTCGAAATCGACGGACTGACGGATCTCTCTCGGTTTGCTCGTACATTATGTTTGCTTACTCCTATTAGCCTTAAAGTTTTTGTATTTTTCTTTTAGATTTTCTGCCTGTTTCTTGGCAGTGTTTTCGATGATTTCACCGGGTGTCTCACCAGTTGGTTCAAGAACCTTAATCTTCACAGACGCAGGATCCATGAATATCGGGTAAACGAGTCCATCGGGTCCGTTTCTGTTTTTGGCAACGAATACTCGTCCGGTGTTGTTGTTTTTGTCGTCAATTGTTCTGGAGACTGAGAAAATAAAGTCTGCCACAAAGCACTTATTGAACGCCTCGCTGATCGACTCCATTGTAATAACTTCTGCATTCAGTCCTGACCTATTAGTTTGCGATGCTGTCCAAAGTGGACATTGATTTTCTTGAGCGATTGCCCGCAACTCTTCATAGATAGATTCCAGTTCATTTCTTTTCTCTTTTTGATAAGTAACAGGTCGCAAAAGATCCCCATAATCGACAATAATCATATCCGGTGTGATGTCTCGCTTGCGCAATTTCTCTAAATGAGTGGATAGAGTTCGCGTGCTTGCAGACTTGGTTGGATACTCTTTAATAATTAGTGTGCCTTCAATGTCTTGGACAGTCTCATACACTAATTCTTTTAGTTGAAACAGATCACCTAGCGGCACCCCCGTAAGGCATGAGTCATACCTGTTTCCAATAGCTGACTCTGCCAACTCAAGAGTGTAATGAACCACAGTCTTGCCTTCCTTGACAGCCTGTGCGCCTAAGTGCGTAAGAACCATAGACTTTCCGGCACCTGTAGGTGCGATGACGACACCAAGCTCGCCAGCACCGATGCCGCCTTTGCAGATATCGTCGATGCGATCCCAGCCGGTAGTGATCGCGTTTCTTGTTTTAAGCTGGAATCTTGCTTCAAAATCTTTCACATAATCATGACCGAAATTGTTATCGCTGCCAAGCTTAAGAGCGTTATTAATCACAGCACTAATCTCGTCGAACGAAGAAGACTGCAGCAGCTTGACCGATTCCATCATCGCCTCTTTAAGTTTCTGCTTGCGGCAGAAATCAAGCGACACTTCTTTAATATATTTACGACCCTCGACCTCAGAATTGCAGATGCGCGCAAAGTAACTGCGCACCTGTTGCTTGTCTGTGTCTGTCTCTCCCTCTAGTTCCGACCGCAAAAGCGTCATCATGATCTTGCGTGACGGATGTACATTATATTTGTCACGATATGCAAAGACTTGCTTCACGAACGTGCGCAGATAAGACAACTCCAAGAAGTTTGTGTCCAATACCTCATGAATCTGATCCGCGAACGGACGATCTTCAAGGATAAGCTGGCACAGTCCCTCTTGGAAGTTCTTTCCAAATTTACTGAAACTTGGCTGCTCTGTCATTTTTACCTCTGATGCAGATTATACCGCGTTCGCTACTTGTTGTCAACCACAATTCGCCTCATTGTTTGGAACAGGTCAGACCAATCGCCAGCACCAAAACCATCATCAATCATCATGCCCTGAACAGCGGTCTTATTAAATAGCATCTCGGCTTCTTCAACCGCAAAACGGACTTGCTTTTTTCCCTGTGGGGAGATGGCTGGGGCGTACAACTGCATCAGCTTATAGTTCTCTCTGATTGTGTCTTCGTTTGCCACAATTGATTGAAATACTTTAAGTTTTGACTCGTTGGCAATCTGATCTTGGCAGTGCTCAACGAGGTCTGTAACCGTGCAATAATCGTCATTAGAAAAAAGATCGCCGAAGCGCTTCTTGATGGTGCCCAAGCCAACACCGGGAACTCCCGGCAGGTTGTCTGACTTGTCGCCAGCGATAGCGCGAGCGAGAGCCATGTTAGTTGGGTGGATACCGAACTCTTCAAGCAGTCGCTTGGAGTTCATGATTTGTTTTTGGATTGGTCGAAAGACAACCGTATTGTCGTCGCAAAGCTGAAAGAAATCCTTGTCACTGGACACGATGACTTTCTGCCAGTCTGCAAAATGTCCTAGCTTAGAAACGTATGCGATAACATCATCAGCTTCCACTGCCGGTAGCATCGTCTGAGAAATCGGCATTTCATTTAGGTACTCAATCAGCCGTGTTTGCTGCCACACCTTGTTTTCAATTTCCTCATTCTCGGACAGGTTGCGCACCTCTCTGTTAAGTCGGATTGGCTTGCGACCTTCCTTGTAACCCTTGTTGACCGACTTGCGCTTCTGTGAGCCGCCAGCGCCGTCCCACGCAATCACTACATGATCTGGCTTTGTCTCACGTAGCAGCTTTTGAAGAATCTTAAGAAACCCCTTGACCCCACCGATAGGCTGACCATTGGTTGATAGGCTGGGATCTACAATGTATGCGCGAAAGTACATGTTCAGCGCGTCAATAATCAATACCCGTTTCATACCCTCAGTCATTTATCTGATTCTCCAATTCTGTAATCTGTTCCATAATAAAAGCCAATCCACGCAAGTTACCATTCCGCTGGTAAATCATCGCTTGTTCTTGTAGCTTAGATATTTGTTTTGTAATCTTGTTTCGCTTTCTCTTATTCAAGAAATCAGTTAAAAATTTCACGCTGCCACCTCTTCTGCCAAAATCTCACGATAACGCAGCAGTGCCTGCTCCTTGAACTTAGCCTCGATCATAACATCAAAGTCATTACCGTAATCGTCGAAAGGTTTAATAACATAATCAGAATGAGCTTGTGGCTTGATCTTTGGATTGTTGTGCTCGACTGACCGCGACTCGGCATAGTGGACCACAGGCTTGATATCGCCCCATGTAGATAGGGCTAGCTCTAGTGCTTCCTGTTCGGTCTGTCCACCGGGGTGAAGCATGTGATGGTGGTAGTCGAACACAATAGGGATGCCGATGCGCTTGTATACGCCGTCGTATAACTCCTGTGTGGAATAGAGCGATGGCTTGTCGTCGTTCTCGACCGTAAGGCGTGAGCGCACAGACTCTGGCAAGCGTTCAAAGTTGCGACAGAAGTTGTCGAGGGCGAATGGCTTGTCGCCGTAGGCGGCACCGACGTGAATGTTGAGCTTGGCATACGGAGTGCGAGGCAAACCGAGAAGGTCGAACATGTCAGCATGCACAGTCAAGTCAGTAGCCGTAAGCTGAAAGACCCGCTCCTTGGGCGAAGCAAGTTTGTTGAATGGACCGGGGTGAGATGTGAGCCGCATGCCGTGTTCGCGAGCAAAGTTGCCGGCTGAGAGGGCTGCAGCATGTAGAGCGCCGTAGTTAGGCATGTCCTCAAGGTTGTACTCGCTAGCCCACGGAATCATGTCCGATGACAGGCGATAAAAATAAATGTCATTCTCAAGATTCCATTCCAGAATCTTGCGCAAGTCACGCATGTTTTGCAAAGCTAGCTCGGAAGCATACTCAATGCCGCGCTCTTGGAATGTGCGCTTGATCATCGTGCGATTAGTGGTAATGCGTTGCGACTTGGGGCGGTCTGAGAATGTTTTGTTGATGCATGCGTAGCCGTAGTTTCTCATAGTGTGACTCCTGTTAAGTGTGTGTACAATACCATATGCTGATTCATAATGCAAGCGTTAAAAATAAAAAATGGTAGGACTGGCGGGAATCGAACCCGCATGACCTATGGTCGAGAGATTTTAAGTCTCTTGTGTCTACCAATTCCACCACAGTCCCATACGAACAAAGAAACCCTCGGGGAGATAAACTCCCCGAAGGCAAGGTTAATGTCATTACCGACGACGTGGACGGTGCTGACGAGGGTTTGCTGGGCGGCGTTCCCAGTGACCGGGTACCCATACCCGACGATGGCTGCGACGAACCCAGTGACCGGGAACCCAAACAGCGTTTGAGTTTGGTCGGGCTGCTGGTCGGTTAGGACCAAAATCGCGTCCATAGACAGGATGTGACCAGTGGGCACGGTGAACACGGGTGGCAGGAACCCACACCCAAGTAACAGACACAGTAGGAGTACCTACGGTGACAGCAGCACGGGTGTTTGGACGATGCCGGTTGTGCGCATCAGCAATTTGCGGCGCTGCCAATGCAGCAGCCGCGAGGAACGTGATAAGGAATTTCATGTTTATACCTCCTTCCTTGTTTGTTCACTATGTTAGACGTATGAGACTACATTTTATTCATCCTTTTCTTCATTTTCTTCATAAAAATCTGAGGCTTCGCCAATACGTTGGTCGAACTTCATGATAACCTCATCGTCCATGATCTCCATGACCGTCTTGCGGAACTCAGGATCTTGCAGGCGCTCAACCCACTTTGAGGCTTGGAACTTAGGACCAACTGCCTCGCCCTTGCTGTCGAGCAGGGAGAACCAAGCGCCAGCGCGTGCAAGACGAGGCGAACTGTGGATTGCATCAAACCAGCTTTCCTCGTCCTGCACACCGATAGCGTCACCCCACAGAATCTTAAAGTTGCACTGTCGCCCCTGTGTGCCAAAGCGTGACTTTTCAAGCTTTACCTTGACCTCGGAGCCAATACGGAACCCTTTATCATCTGTGATATAACTCGCTTTCGCCTTACGACCGGTCAGCCAGATGCGCAAAGAATATGCGTAAATCATAGCCTTTCCACCGGGAGTCATGTAAGGGGTTGTCAGGGCTTCTGACGGCGAGCGCGTGATGTTGGTCTTAAGCTGATTAAGAACAAGGAACGTGCTCTGCGAATTGGCAATCGGCACAGTTAGTTTAGACATACCCTTCGCAAGAATACGTGCCTTAACTGCCATAGATGAAAGTGGGTTGAAGTCTCCCTCAACGTCTGATACAGACGGAGTTAGCGCAAGCGAATCCCACACAAACAACATGCGATTATCATTAGAGCCTAGAAGCTCTTCAATAGTCTCCAGCACAAACTCAACAGAAGTTGCCTGAACATACAAAAGGTTATTAAGATCGCACCCAGCGCGCTCAAGGAACGTCGGGTCAATCGCAGACTCAGAGTCAAAGTAAATAACGTCGATGCCCATCTTCTGTGCATTCGCCGCTACCTGCGCAGCCATGTAAGATTTGCCCGTAGCCTCAAGCCCAGCAATCTCAACCACCTTGCCGACTGGGATTCCTGCTAGTTGCCCACGACAAATAATAGAATCAAGCCAGCGAGAGCCGGTAGGGATCCAGTCCTTTACCTCCGTTGGATTCTCTTCCTTAAGATCATGAGCCACGTTGTGACCAGCCTTCTTGTTGATCAGATCGCGCATTTGTGTGATAGAGAGCTTGCCAGCCCCATTTGATTTCTTAGATCGTGCCATTCTCAATTTATTCTCCTGAGTAGTGATACTATAGTACCATAGATTATTTCGTTTGTCGAGCGATTTTTTTAAAAAGATCTACCAAGGATCTCCGCTCATCTTTAGGGACGAAGCGAGCTTCTGTGACTCAAACTTGAACCTCATCTTCATCACTCGCTTGCCGCCAGCCATAACACCAATCGAGTCATTGCCTACAGGTTGCAGTGTAATCTCGTCTGACATTAAAGCTTTATATTTTTCATTCTTAACCGGGTCTGAAATAGATGCGCTAAAGCCTTTCTTTCCACCGCCGCGACCGGTCACCTTAATATAATATGGATAGTTATCCTTCGCGTCCATCCATACATCTAAAATATGCTGGCGAATGTCCTCTTGTGACATATTAGATATATGCTCCAGCAATACGCCGCGCAACGTGTTAAGCATTGTTGCACCAATCTTTTCGGCTGCAGCTTTCAACTCTTCGTTGCCAACAGCACGTAAAAACTTTTTTCTCTCCTTGGCAGACCGAGGCAGACCCATGCTCTCAATAGCAATCTTGTCCATATCGTTCAATGCTGCAAGCAAATCAATGCCAAGCGACACCCCCACTGGTCGAACGCCGGGATTCTTAAATCCAATGTCTCCTGATGATTTTGTGCTCTTTGCGCTGATACCAAGAAACTCACCGCCAGAAAACTGTAACAGGATGTCGGTTGGATTACCAGCAGAGGCTTCTGTCCCGACTGCTTGACTCAGAACGCCGGGGCGCGCTGTCCACCAGACATTAATAATATTGCCTTCCCAGCCATTCTCGTCAGCCCAATTCATAGTCTCATCGAACATAGCTAGCGCACGACCCTGTTGGGCTTGAAACTCTTCGGGAGTCACCTGTGCTTGGCGTTGCAATAATGCTTGCTCTGCCTCTTCACCATTTACGAAGCGGTCCCAGCTATTTCCTGCTGCGATAAATCCAAATAAAATTTCGTTAATATCAGCACCAAGAGTGTTCTTTGACTCTCTCATATTGTCGCGAAACTTATGCAATACTGGTTTCATTTCTTTACCCTATAATTAGTATTTCAGATGAGGATCCCATCGTTTTTTTGCCGACGCATTTGCCATCGACCCACTCGACATTCTTCATGCCGTACGCCCATTCAGCAGTGACGATCTTGCGGTTAGAATAGAGGTCACGCACCTCTGGACAATCATTATATGACATGACCCAATCGGATCTGTCGGAAATCAAGTTATAAAGCGCCATATGGTCGAAACCGGCGTGTAAGCCCCCTGCTTGCCCGTAGAGCATCGCTGCGTCTTCTGGCAGCATGTAGGGCGGGTCAAGGTACAGGAAGGCTCTAGGGTGCCATGGGAGGCTCGTCTGGAAGTCTGCATAGTCTACCCTGAAATTCTCGGCGTTAAACTTACGCAATCGGTCGATGGATGACTGAGTGAATCGAGCGTATGATGCTCGCTTGGACCAGCCACCAGAAAAGGTAGCTCCTGAGAAGCTAGACCTATTGATTGCATAAAACTTTGCAGCCTTATCGTACGAGAACATGAACGATGGATCTCGTAGCTGTTCCCGAAAGTTAATAAAATCTTGTTTGGAGCATCCCTCTACAAGTTTAGTAATGCCCTTCTCTTCAATCTCATACTCCGTGCGCAAGCCAGCGACCTCATCAGCCAGCTTGTCATTGTCACCACAGAGTGCTTGCCAAAACCATACAAGGGGCACCAGCTTGTCATATCCAATGACTTTGGTGCCCCTTGATGCTACTGCTAATTCCACAGAGCCACCGCCAAAGAATGGCGAGCACAATCGTGGCACATCTTCCGGTATGTATGGGAGTATGTGCTTAACAGCGCGTGACTTACCGCCGGGGTAACGTAGTGGAGTTTTCATAATTTACGAGTTTTTAGTATTCTGAACGTCAACACGAATCTCTTGGGCTGCAGCCTTTACTTCCTGCATAGCCTTTCGGACGCGAGTTCCAGCGGCGTTATTGCCTTTCTCATAAAACTTATGAAAATCAACCTTTACTTCTTCAAGCAAGGTGATCAACTGGTCTAGTTTATTGCAACTCATCTTAGTTCCTCCTATAAAAAGTGGCAGACTTTAACCGGTCTGCCATCGGTTTGGTTTACTCTGCTGCTGTATCAACAGAGTCAGCGGCAGTGTCTTCACTGCCAGTGTCTTCGTCCTTATCGCCGCAAGCCACAAGAAGGCTAGCTGCAAGGACAGTGAGAGCGAATCTCATGTTGTCTCCTTGGGAAAGTGAGGCACCTGATGACCCTGTGCCTCCCTGTGGGCGGGCACTATGCCCCCATCAGTTCATCAAAGGCGGCGTCAACCGGATCAGTCGTGGTGGTCGTCGCGGTGTACTTCTCAGTTTCATTAGAAGAAGTCTCGGCACTTTGATCCCCAGACAAATACTCATCAAGCATAGCGGACACCTCACCGGTAGTCTTACGCTCAAACAAGCCGTCGAAGTCGGGGATATTATCTAGAAGCTCTGCACAGCGCTCATCACCACCCACAGCTTCATCACAAAGCGGCGAGGAACGGCGACGAGGGGTCAGCTTCGTCTGGGGGAAAGACGCACCCGAAGGCTTGCCATATGTAAGAACCAAGTCGGTACCAGTCTCTGGATCAGTGATGTCACCGTACTCAGGGTTAAGGACCAGCCCCAGCAAGGACTCGTAAGCCATCTTGCCATAGCCCCAAGCGCGAACACCTTGGTCTTCTTCGCCTCGGACAAGAACAGGGCTAAAGAAGCGTTGGCGGGCGAAAAGCCCCTTTGCCATCTTCTTAGCTTCGTTGTCATCGTTTGCAGCACCCTCCTTCCAGAGTTGGGATGCAAACTCGCAAACCGGGCAGTCATCGCCGAAGTTGCGCTTAGGACAAAGGAAACCACGGTTTTGTCCCACGTTATAGTGGAAGTGGAACTCGCGGAAGGGGTCGCCATCTTCGGTGGGCACAATACGAATCGCTTGCTCACCGTCGCTGGGACGCCAGAACTTGTTGTCGCCAGAATCTTTGTTTTGGAGAGCGTCTAGCTTCGCTCTCATCTTTGACAGGTCAATTGCCATGTTTTTTACCTCTTGTTGTTATAGTCAAAGTGACAAATCTCTCACTTTGCTTTGCTTAGTATAGCCTATTCTGAATCATAAGTCAAGCCTTTTCTCAACTATTTTCAAAGGGGCTATCAACCTCGATTTCGGTCACGTTGCCCTCCACAGTTTTCCAATTAAACATGCGGAATGCGTTCGTGTCCAAGTCCCAAACAAGTTCCATACCTTCGGCAAGGGTTGGCTTGCGCCCAGTGCCCTTGATTTGAGTAGTGATAAACTTGTCGGGAATATCTGTAATACGAATGAAACGCATGGTTCGCGCCTCACCATTCTTCTTTGTGAATGTGCCGTTGTAGGCTTTCATCAGCATTATACCTCCTGTTCTTGTACTTCTGATGAGTTGGCTATTAGATAGCCATAGTTGTCGTTATAGTCAGTAGAGTGAATCCGAACCGATACGATTGTTTCATCCCCTACCATATTCGCGCTACGCTCGCGCAAAGTCGTGAAAAGATTTCCGTCTGTTTCCAGTTGTTCTTTGTTGATAGCATAAATATAGCATCTTTCATTAATGGTGTCAAGAGGGAAAAACAACTTTTCTTCATTTTTCTCGATATCGACCAGACCGAACGTTGAAACCCGTGCTGTTGCCAGCGACGTGGACGGCGTGTTGTAGACCGTCTTGGTGTTCAGAAAAACGTTGGTCATGTGTACTGTCCCAGCAATCAATTCATTCAGTCGCTTATAATACCCGATGACTGGAACATTTACAAGGATTTTTTCAACTTCTTTGTTGTCGATCATGTAAAGCCGCTCAAACACTCCACTTCTTGCATACTGCTGCAGAACATTTCTCACCACACGCTCATGAAGGCGAGACTCGTTATTGAGCAAAGTGCGATCTGGCATGACATAGAGAATGCTGACTTTGCACTTCTGCAGCTTCTCCAATACTCGCAGTGACGCTGCCGACACCCGACCAGCACCACAGACGATGAACAGCACTTCTGAGCCCTTGCGCAGATACCGAAAGAACGAGCGAAAGTTAATAGGAATCGTTTCATATTCCTCAATGTTGCCAACTTGTGGCAATGCAAAATTTCCTTTTTCCTTCGGCAGTCCCACGTCAAGTTTATAAATGTTATACTGTGGGTACTGAGCGAATTCCTCTGCGATGTTACAGCCCGCAGCGCCTAAGCCTACAATGTTCACTGTTCACCTCAACTGTATAAAAAGTTTTTCCAGCTACGAACGATGGACTCGTTAGTAACCTCTTTCGGCGGCTCTTCCGTCCTGTCGTCAGTGGTCTGGACATGTTCGCCCACCACCTGATTGAATACCGCTTGCACCCTTGCTGCCAACTCGTCTTCATCATCGTTATGTTCAATCGTGATCTTCATAGCCTCGACTTGCTCTTCGCTGCTGTTGTCGGTGACCTGAAGCTCCATGTACAGCCTGATCATGGGTGATCCACCGGTCGTGCGAAGTTCTGACACCCTTGTAATCATGTTTGGATAATGCCTGTCGTCACCCGGTGTACCCTCTTCGTTCCATGCATGCTGAGTCAGCGCCTGACGCAACGGAACGCTAAACTCTCTACTCATTAGAATCGTCTTAACATCTTCGGGCGACATGTTATCGGGATAATCTGGATATGCGTATGCTGTTGCTTCGACGCTATAGTATTCCTGATAGTCTGCTTCTTCGGTTCTAACGTCCCACTCATATGCGCTAAACTCGCCGTCGTCTACTTCTCGACCAAACGTGTTGAGTGCGCCGCCATCCATGTATCCGTCGCGCTTTGCCATGCGAGTTAGCTCGCCCTTAATGCCATCGTACATGTCGTCAATCTCATTGACCTTGATACAGGCATCTTCAAAATTATCAGCGTTGAAGGCATAGCCGCTGTCGTCGGTGATATACTCATTATCAATCTGTATAGTCAGAATGATGCCGTCGCCATCGCGGTGCAGGCGTGTGCCCCATGAACCGTCATCCATGAAGCCCCATTCCATATCGCGCAACTCATCAGCCCAATACTCGACAATGCGGCGACTATCTGGAAGCGAATTCCATTCGTCAGCTTCCCACCTAATGTGTATCTTGGCATCTATCTCAACGTAATAACCTTCACCGCCGTCGTATGTAACCTCGCCTTTGATTTCGCAGGCTTGATAGCGATAGGTCCAGTCGTCGGCAAGCTCGTTGCATCGCTCTTGTTCCGCTGCCATGGTGCTCTCAAGAAACTCCATTTCTGGCAGCGTGTCTTCTGTTTCTGTATTCTTTCCTACTCTTTCAAGCTCGATGCCTGTCAGATCTTGGATTAGTCCCTTAATATTATTATCCTCGTAAGATCCACCATACTTGATCCAGTTATCGTCTGGTCCGACCTTGGAAATGACAGATGCTTGGCTTTCTTTCGCCCACTCAGCAACTCTCTTCTGAAAGCCGGGGATCTTGGAGCCATACACGCGAGTTTCTGGTACAGCCAATTGGAGATCGACCATGTTAGGGGGATCACCCGAGTTAACACGCACTTGGCGCAGACGGACGCGAGAAAGCGGCACCAAATCAGTGCTAAGCCCAACGTAGCTACCACGCATGTCATCAGCAAAAATCTCGCCCTCCTGAATCTCTTGCTCTGCACTGTCTATGTTGCTAGTATTTGTAGCATGCAGCAAGTCTTCTGTATTCACCACATAGGCGACAGCGCCGTGTCCATGGGCTTCTGCGACTGCACACTTGAAATAGCCATCTGTGGACTGCTCTCGCGATGGTGGCGAATGGCATGATGTAATTCGCTGGAAATCTGACATGCGGAGAATGTCTACGGGATCGCGTGTAATTATAATACTGTATCTGTTGCTGTACAGCTTGTCCATGTTCTTCTTAATATATTCGGCATTATCCTTCCAAAAGTTTGCCATCTTCTGAGCAACCTCGTAAGTGTGCCCCGATTGCAATAGACCGGGATTGGGAATATACAGCGACATCTGCTTAGACAGCCGCTCCCAATTCTCCAACTGTTCTGCGTTCAAGGCATCTGCAGCCTCGTTGCCAGTAACGTTGCCGGGGTGACGGAGAGTGCGATCTGCCTTTTTCTGAATAATGGCAAGTAGCTCATTCTGCCTCTGTGCGACATTTGCGATTTTCCCGAAGAGCTTGCCGATTTTCATCTGAATCTTCTTCTTTTTCTTCTCGGGGCGTGCGCCAGTGATTGCAGCCATGATATCGTCTGTGGCAGACTTCGTTGAAACCTCTCTTTCGGCAGAAACCAAGCCCTTTTCCCAATCTACTGCGTATCCTTGGTCTTGGAGAGTTTTCGCAAACTTGCCCAAATCGCTTGTTTCGTCAAATGCTTTGAAATCGATGACGAGGCGCGTTTTGCCCTCAAACAACTCATTGAATGCCATATCCTCCGGTTCCATAGAATCGATAGCGTCTTGAATGATCTCAAATTCGTCTTCGGTGAGTTCTCGGAGCAATTTGCTCTCTGTATACATTTTTGGCTTTTTAGCCGGATTTCTGGCTTCTGTTAAAAACTTGCGCCAGCCATATTCGTCGTAATTCATGAAATAGCCTCTGTGCTATAAATAGTTAGCAAAACCGCAAATCTGAAAATTATGGCGGCGAAAAAAATTTGCAACAACGACATTTTGAAGGGCATTTAGTTTCACAGGTTCAACGCCTTCATATTGCCAAAGTCTCTCCCCACTTGGACGTTAACTTTGAAGTCACCTAGTTCGTTGTGGCCAAAAAGGTTAATAAGTTCTGGAATCAGTCTTCGGTCTTCATCGGCGAGGTCGAGGATAATGGAATCGTGTAGGGTAAATGCGATTGTTGTTCTATTCTCTTTAAGGCGTTCATTGATTTCGATGAGCCGCCTAAGCACAACGTCCACACAGCTACTTTGAATAATATAAGAGAGAGCATGGTGGTGATCACTATGAATACATCGACCGAATCGTGTGTTGACATGTGTGCCGGTCCAATGCGAGCCAATAATTCTCTCTCTTCCGTACGTCTTTTCCAGTAGTTTTTCCACAGCCTCATCATTAGTACCTAGTGAGCCTGAGACGTTTTTACTGCCGTACAGCCACGCAAAGATTCTGCGCTTGGCTTGTTGGCGGTCCATGGAGCCGAAGATATTATCTATGTTCCACTGGTGAATGTCTTCTGTTGGTTGCTTGTTTCCAGCGAGCGACATGGCAACTCGTAACTCTGCCGCGTTGTAATCTAGCTCAAGGAACCAGTCATTGTTGGGCTTCAAAATAGAACGGTATTGCTTGTCCAGTGTGAGGATAGGGAACGTGCCCGGTGAGTTAGTTAGGCGTCCTGTCTTGGTGCCCCACACGTTATACTTGCAATAGGGTGTGTACTTCTGAATCTTCTTGAGGAACTTACGTGTTGCGGTCTTGTGATACACGTCACGAATCCCATCCATAGATACGTTCAGTTTCTGATATCTGATGTCATCTAATGCCTCGACCAAGCTTCTTATAAAGTTATAGTTCGCGGGGCGTTCATGAGTCTCAAACACATGCTGAGTGATGCGGTTGCGCACCTCACAATAGTCTAACAAAAAGCGCTCTGGCACCAAGTCGAAGAAGCAGTTCTCAGAAAGAGGCACCTTGGCAAACTGAAATGAACGGTAGTATGCGCGCAACTTGTCTCTCACAGTCTCCCATTGAATAGACAGGTGTGGTGGGCATACCTCATCCAACGACTTGCCGCCGCAGTATATCTTGGCAAATTCAACAGGAGTCTCGCGTAGGAATGTGCTGTAATCCCATGTCTGTGTCAACGTCGATGGCAAGCCATCATACAATAGTTCTCCATCGAGATATACACCAACGCAGTCTCGCTTGTCGTCCAATGTTTGAAACAGCATGTGCCGTCCTTGATTATGTGATGTTTAACATGAACATGCCTCTTCCGGCACGGTGTCTTTCGCGGTCTTCGTAGATATTATACGCCTTTGAATAGTGCTCAACTGTTCTCGGCATCGGATTACCACCGGGGGTCGGCAGTCGTCTTGTTTTGCTGTTAATATAATCCATTGCTGCCTTGCCGTCAAGAGATTTCTGCAACTCTCTCAAGATTTTTACATATTTGTCGAATCGTTTCTGGCTCCAACCGATGCCAGCCTCGCGTGCGCGCACGAATAAATAAAACTGTGCTGGGAATGCGGAGCCAAACGTTGTTACCCACACATCCCACGGTGACATGCCTGCAGTCGTGACCTGTTCAGTGCGTTGACCGGATGCACGGTAGATGGACTTGCCGGCAAGAATAGAATACGGATCTCTCAAGTTCTTCACGCTTGGATTGGCATTGGCATCGTAAACAATTTTTTCACGCACGTATTCAATGGTAAGCGTCTGGTTGGCTGGTCCCTTTTCGTTCATTGCATAGGTGGTCACACGCTGAATCGGGAAAGCGTTTGAGAAATCGTTCCACCATGATAGGATGTAGCTCATGAGCATCTGCAAATCCGTTAGGTCAGCCCTATAGTAGCACGTCTTAAACATCACGTCAAGGTTCTTTGTCTGCGCGCTCATCGCTGCCCTGTCATACTTCTCAGCCAACTCAAGGGCTCGCTCTGTACCTATGTCCCTCATTTCTTTAGCCTTAGCGCGCAATGTCGGAATCTTTTTGTGGACCCCAAATGGGTCGCGACCTTCGACGGCATAGTCACGAATGTAGTTGCGCATCGGTGTGGAGTTCACATCAGCAACAACACGCCATGGAATATTAAAGTCCACAGAGAACCCATATTGTCTCAGCTTAGCAACCCAAATTTCAAAGTTAGGATCATTCAACCATGTCTGTTTCTTAAGCACGTCATCATTGGGATCCTCGTCAGTCAACTCAAGCTGAAATCCACTAACGGCGCGGGGGCATTTCCTGCTGAGAATGAAGGCACTGCGAGTCAGAAAACAATCAGGTGCGTGCGTGTCAACCCAGTATAACAGAGACTGTACAAACTGCTTGAAGTTTAATATCTTTCTGTTTCGATGTTCGATGAAGAGCCACTGTTGAAACTTCTGGAACATCTCTGCCATGTGCTCATTGTATAATGGATGCACGCTGACCCAAGCTTTTTTGAGTGGGATATTGCCCTGCTGATCGGGACGGAACACACCAGCATCAACCAGCAATGCCTTTTGGGTGTTGCCTGATGTGGTGTGGCGAGTCCAAAACCTAGACCAGTCTTTCTCAAAATGACGCCATGCTTGTGCTACAAAACTTGGTGCAAGCATGCTGTCGTCAGCGTCAGAACATGACATAAGGAACGCTTCTGACAGATAGATGGGAGTTTGATTAAGATTGACCTTTCCGTACATCGCCTTGTCGTACCAAAAGTCAATCATACCCAAAGGTGATATAAACTCGCCTTCAAGCTTGGTCTGACCAGCCGGCGCTGGCTGTACCAAGAACCTAGGGGCATTAAGCTCCCAGTCCATGCGGTTTATAAACGTAGCTTTCGTAAAATCGTCTGGTGTTGCGCCAGACCACATTGCATCCTTGTGCATCATGGGGATCCTCACGAAAGAATCAACATTAGGGTGACGCTTAGAGCGGAAAGCTATTCTTTGCATACCTCGGCGACGGCGATCATCAACCGGCTCTAATGCGCCGGGTGGTTCGACTACAAACTCAACGGAGTTATTATTGGCGCGCAGTTTCTCTTGAATAAGCCTCTTTTGCTCTTGTCCTTTTTTGAAATCTTCGTCAGAATAATCAGCCATATCTTATACTCCTTACCAACTGAACCAGTCGGCGAATTCGTTAGTGCTCTCCTTGCCGCCACAGGGATCTTCCGAGTCCACATCAACACCAGCTTCGCCACGACGGAAATCGTCATCACCCCACATGGCATCCCACACATCACTGAGCGTCATGTCTTCCCACGGATCATCCGGCACAGTCGCGTTGGCGGCGGCGACTGTTTCACAATCTGGAGCGCAATCGCTCTTCTCGGCACAGTTCTCGCTTGTCGCGGCTGCAAAAATACATTCTAGTGTTGTGTCGTACTGACCGCCTCTGCGTATCTTCGAGCGAACTTTAATAACATTATAATAGCCACCCAAACCAAGCATGTTTGCATCACTACCACAAACTGATGGATGACCTAAGCCGGGGGGCGGGTGTAGGAACACGGTCATGCCGGGAATGTAGATGTTGTTGCCCAGCATCGTAACATCAGCATTGTACATCTCTCGAATCTGAGATATAGCCCCTGACTCGTCTTGCCGAGCCTCCTTCATTCCTTGCACATCGTTCTTTTTAAAATCAATCTTCTTAACAAGCCCTCTATCTTCACCGATTCTGTAGTGGTAGATGCCGCGTGCCTCATCTAGCGCTTGCGCGCCTGTGCCGACATATGCCGTGTTCATATACAGGAAAATATAGGTAAAACCAGACAGGTCTTCACCGGCAATCGCACCTTGTGACGAAATGTAGTCGGCAATCTCTCCAATACCGGGACGCTGACCCGGCATCTCTCCGATCAAATCGGTAGGGGCAGCACCGGGAGTGGCAACCGTGAACATGGCAGTAGAAATAACCACCTCTTGGCGAGGGGCTTGTGGAAAACAGCCGGCATTGATCGCGGGC
>CEUJ01010362.1_pt1 | contig 61049 bp, 48 predicted proteins | sample 361531 | NCBI WGS metagenome assembly CEUJ01 (sample SAMEA2622842, study PRJEB7988) | marine metagenome | biome: marine biome (ENVO:00000447); feature: marine epipelagic mixed layer (ENVO:xxxxxxxxx); material: "saline water (ENVO:00002010), including plankton (ENVO:xxxxxxxx)" | depth 140 m | reverse complement strand
TGCTCGTCAGCTGATTCTTCAACAGTCTCTTCTTCCGAGGATTCTTCGTCGTCAGTTGATTGTTCAACAGCCTCTTCTTCGACAACATCCTCAGAAATATCCTCTTCTTGTTCTTCGACAGGAGCGGGTGCAGATGTTGTATCATCTTCCATCTCTTCACCCACGTCAATCCCATGAATTTCTTGTGCGTCACTGACCTTGAAGCCAGCCTCCGGGTCACCCTTGAACTCGTAGGTTACTTCGATTCTTTCTCCACTACCGACAGTACCGATATTCCAAGACATCTTCTTCCCATCTGTCGTCCCTTCTTCACTCATGTCGCATTTGATTTCTCCTTGATGTGAAGAGGTCACCTTCCACTCCAGCAATTCAAACGCACCAGGGATGATGTCGTGAATGACAACATCTTGTAGTGCTGAATCAGCGCGATTGTTGAACATGATCATCGCTTCATAGCGTCCGGCTCCCCCTGCGGGGAAAACTTCCTTGCCTGAGTCATAGTTCACCTTGCGGTGTGTAACGCGAACCACAGGTGATACACGTGGTGAGCGAGTGGCAATGGGCCCGTATCGCTCCGCACTGAAGTCAATTCGTGCCGGTGCAGCGACCACATCATTTGCTGGACTCGGGTCAGGTGCAACGAGCGGGTAATTGATGCTCATCTTTTGCCCAGGATTTAACCCAATGGGCCCCTTTTGACCAATTGTGATTTCCATATGGAAGCCAGGACCATCGGGTGAAACGCGGTTTTTCTCATGCTTGATTCCGTCATGAACTTCGATTCGGACCTGCTCTGGGTTCAAGTCTTTGCCCTCGATACTGGCTTTTACGCTGGCAGCATCAGGTGCTTCAAAGAGACCGGGGATATCATCATGAATTCTGAGCAGATTGATAATTGCTGAACCGGTATTCTCGATTTCAATTGTTGCATTCAACTCTGTACGTCGGTAATGACGCAACACGTCAAGTGAGTAGGTCTTGTCAATGTCCGCTTCTAGAACTTCGATATTTTGTGACTGCAGGCTCACGGTACCCTCGGTACTTCGGGAAACACGTGGCAATACAGTGTACAGCAACTCTTGGCTAAATGTGGGCTTATCCAAAGAGTGGACAACCTTGACATCACTTTCCCATCGTCCATCGGGCAGAACATCCTCTTCGACATCCTCAATCTCGAAAAGATGCTCATCCGACCCAGTTTGGGTCACAGTCAGTTTCGTCAAATCAACGGTAAACGAAGATCGATTTTCAAATACGGCTTGGCATCTGTAGTTGTCAGGGCGCTCGTCTTCGTCTACAACCATGTATGAGAACCCACGGCAGTGGGCGTCGACCTCTCCGAAGTTCATCCCCGATAGTGTTGCTTCAGCAGTGTACGTGGCAGAGGCTGAACCCGCATCAATGGCATCAACGGCTTCAGCAGTGACTGCAGCGGGGATGGTCAGAGTTCGAGTTTCACCAGCAGTAAGTCGGCCTACACTCCAAGTTATTGTATCTCCTTGTCGTTCGTAATCGGCTCCTTCGTTGACCTGAATTTGAACAGGGAATGTGCGTGTGACAACAACATCGTTTAGTTGAACTGAACCCATGTTTTCGACTTCAATCTCCAACCCGATATCTTGTGCATTAGCGCTTCGTTCAATTGAAAGACTTCGCTCCTTGTCACGTGCTGTCCAAGTGTCAATTCTTTCTCGAAGACACAGCATACGTGGCCCCTCTACATTGTATCCAACGGTCTGATCGGCACCGGGTTCAAGTTCAGAGTAGGGTAAATCTCCCTCGATATCTGAAAAATCAGAGTTTTCCAATATTACATCGATGTCCCAAAGCCGGTCTTTATCGCTGGGATTTGTCAGAGTGAGCAATCCCTTTACCGACTGTTTGACAACCTCGCCATCTGCAGTCAGGGTCGCGTTTTCTGATTCTTCAAGAGTTGCAACGAGTTTGTGTCCTGGAATTGCATCGACATCAGCGGCATCACGGATTTTTCCTCCAGCCAAATCCAATTCGACTGGAATTTCGGAAGTATCTTCCTCAGTTTCAGACGTATCAATGGGCTTCAAATCCAAAGCAGGGGGTGGTGAATCTTCACCTTCATCGTCATCAGACGTATCATCCTCGACCGGTGCCAACAAATCGATTCCCGGAGGAGCCGGTGGGGCTTCAGGGGGTGTCAGATCCATTCCTGGAGGGGCCGGTGGTGCCTCAGGAGGAGCCGGTGGTGCCTCGGGGGGCATCAGATCCATATCGGGTGGAGCCGGTGGGGCTTCAGGGGGTGTCAAATCCATTCCTGGAGGGGCTGGTGGTGCCTCAGGGGGAGCAGGCGGCGCCTCAGGGGGCATCAGATCCATACCCGGTGGAGCCGGTGGTGCCTCAGGGGGAGCCGGTGGTGCCTCAGGGGGTGTCAAATCCATTTCTGGAGGAACCGGTGGTGCTTCAGGAGGATCCGGTGGTGTCTCGGGGGGCATCAGATCCATATCGGGTGGAGCCGGTGGGGCCTCAGGAGGTGCTGGTAATTCCTCGGATGAATCCTCATCATCACCCAAATCACTTAGCAAATCAAGAGGGTCGCCGAGATCATCGTCATCAGAGTCACCAGAATCATCCATCATTGGAGGTTCTGGGGGTGCTTCAGGAGGTGCAGCGGAGTCATCATCCATGGAAGGTGGCATTGGAGGTGCAGCCGGTGGATCCATGGAAGGTGGCATTGGGGGTGCTTCAGGAGCTTCCAAACCAGGGGGAGCCGGTGGTACAGGAGGTGTGAGTCCAGGAGGAGCAGGAGGTGCAGGGGGCTCAATACCCGGTGGGGTAGGGGGTGCTGGTGGTAGTCCGGGCGGTGGCGGTGGCATGGTTCCATCATCGTTTTCTTCACTCATTTTCATTCCTCCAAATGGCGTGGGATATTCTCCCGACGTTGTTGGAAGCGGTATAACCATTATTGCGAGGCAAATTGCCCGGTCCATAGGACCGTTGAGGTGTCGGAGGGTTGATGAACCACAGTCAAACGCCTCGTATTGTGAGTGTAAGCGATAGTAGTATGCCCCCCGTTTTGTTCGTCGTCGGAACCGCAGGTGCAGGGAAAAGCACTCTTGTGACAGCATTCCAGCGTTGGACGCGATTCCTTGAAGTCGAATGCCTAACCATCAATCTTGATCCGGGTGCGGAACGCGTTCACTATGATCCTGAATTCGATGTACGTGATTTGATTTCACTGCATGAAGTCATGGAAGAATATGACTTGGGCCCTAATGGTGCTCAAATTTTGGCAGCCGATTTGGTCGCAGCTCAATCATATGACATTCAAGACGAACTAGAAGGACTAGCCGGTGATTTATTGGTCATCGATACACCTGGACAAGTCGAATTGTTTGCTTTCCGTGAAGCCAGTTCACACATGGTCGAGGTTCTTGGACAAGGGCAAGCCGCCTTGATTTTCCTCTTCGATCCGATGCTTTCACAATCTGCATCCGGTTTCGTCTCTCAAATGCTATTGTCAAACATTGTTCACTTTCGATTGGGACTCCCTACAGCAAATTTCCTCTCCAAATCAGATTTGCTCCCGCCTGAAGATTTAGATCGAGTCCTTGGATGGGGCGAAGACTTGGATTTACTTGAATCAGCTCTTTTTGAAGAAGCAGGTGGCCAGCGCACTGAATTCGCAATTGGACAGTTGCGAATGATGCAAAATGCACAGATTCAACCGGGTTTAGTCCCTCTGTCAAGCGAACAAGAAGAAGGCCTCGCAGACATCCTATCCTTTGCTCAAAACATCTTTGGTGGCATGGCAGATACCCGGGATGGATTTGCCGGAGATATCGAAGGAGAAAGAAACTAGGTGTTCAAATGACTGAAGTTCAACATTTACTCGCAATTGATGATTTGGGTGAAGATTTTCGAGAAATATTGCAGTGGGCAATTCAATTCAAGCAAGATCCAGATACAGATTATGATTTCAAACCCCTTGATGAACTAAGCATCGGATGCATTTACGAGAAACCCAGTACACGTACTCGTGTTTCGTTCGAGGTTGGCATCCACAAGTTGGGTGGTCAGGCATTGACGTTGCTTAAAGGCGATATTCAGATGGGTAAATCAGAGTCCATTGCCGACACTGGTGCGGTTCTTTCAAGATTCTTGGATGGTATCACATACCGCTGTTTTGGACACGACATGGTCACGACTCTCGCTGAGAGTGCTACCGTTCCCGTTATCAATGCGCTTTCGGATGAACATCATCCCTGTCAGGCCGCGGCTGATTTGATGACCATCATGGAGCGCAATCCCACGCTTGAGGGTGAGCGTGTCGCTTGGGTCGGTGATGGCAACAATGTTTTGCATGACTTGATGCTTGCTTGTGCGATGTTAGGCGTGGATTGTACCTGGGCTGTTCCCAAGGGTTACGAACCGTCGAAGGAAGTAGTGGAACGAGCTACTTTGCTTGCTGAAAAGTCGGGTGCTAAATTGGTGCAAACTCATGATCCGGTAAAGGCTTGCAAAGGTGCATCCATCATTTACACAGATGTATTCATCAGTATGGGTGAGGAACATCTAACCGACAAAATGTCTGATTTTGATGGGTTCCAAGTGAATGAGGCATTAGTATCTCATGCGAAAAGTGACTATGGATTCATGCACTGCTTGCCTGCACACCGGGGTGAGGAAGTCACCGATGCTGTCATTGACAGCGCAAACAGTATTGTTTTCGACCAGGCGGAGAATCGAATGTGGGCTCAAATGTCAATCCTAACTTACCTCTGTAACCCAGCCGCTTTCCACGCCTACAAAGAACTGTACTAAAGGGGGATTAGTACACTGGCTAGGAAGCCCGAAAGTCCGAGCAACATTGCCATCCGAAGACTCCTCTGTGCCGAGTAATCTTCGCCTCTATAGAGTTTGGGCTTGACTGAAATTAGGACCAACATTGCTGGGCACTGTAGCAGAAGATACTCCATCGGTAACATCTCTCGTGCATATGGTGCAACAATTGGAATGAATGAAGCGATGATTAACAATTGAGCAAAGGCACGAGCTCTCTCAGCACCGACGACTTTGGGCAGTGTTTCTCGATCGATATCGCCCGCCTCATCCTCGATATCTTTGACGATTTCACGAGCGGCATTAACCAGCATCGCCACCAGTGCTACAATCCAGACCAGTGGATTTGCAATACCGTTGACAGCTGCAGCACCAAATACGATGACAATTCCAACCAGTAGAGATACCGCAAGATTCCCCATCAATCCTTTGTGTTTGAGCATGAATGATGCGGGGACGACCATCTCGTAATGGAACATCAATAAGAATGCCAGAAACCAAATGCCAATGCTAGGCAACCATGAGGCCAAGTTCTCAGAATACAATGCCGCAACCGTCATTGCAGCAAGTAACGAGACAATCGAAAGCAGAAATGAAGCTCTACCGATTGCCTTTGCTTGAATCAGTGTCAGCGCACCACTGGGTATTGGCCGCTCTGGATGATTTTTTGCATCTACTTCGTGGTCAAAGACGTCATTGAATGCATTCCAAGCACCCATGAATGTCGCTACACAGCATGCATGCAGCAGCACTAGGGTGAATTCTATCGTCGTGAAGTTGGTCTTTACCATCACAGCGCCAACGACGACGGTCGAAGCTCCAACAAGGGCGTTGCCGCCACGTAGGAGTTGCCAGATCGGATGGGCCATTGTCATGGGCCTGTGCAGACAATACTTGAGTCTACGCCGTGGCTTTTGTCGGTCCTGAGTCTCCCAAGTGTCTTCCGGAAAGGGACCAGATACAGACACTGTATCGAGCTCCTCTGAAGAAATCTCGTACACTACCAACTTTTTCAAATCTCGAATCTTTTGCGAGAATATTCCCCACCTGATTCATTGTTGCACCCCAACTGAATCTCTCGTTGAGATGATCAAAGACTTCTACGGTGTTTGCTCGTCCACGTTCTGCGAGGAATTTGTGAACTTCTTCTCGAAGGCGCTTGGTTCGACTCATGCCTTTGCCTCCAAACTGCGTCTGTGGACGTGCTGCCAAGCATTGGTTCTGACAAGTGGCCTCCACGCACCTGAGGTTTCCAATCCGCTTGCGTGTACCAATGCGCCATCTTTCGGGTTTCGCGGTCGCCTGGTTGCCATGAGTGAGGCAAAGGTAACCATGTTGTTTTGTTGCAATTTTTGTTGTTGCATGGAGATGGGCAATGTGGGATTGCCTATGAAGAAAAGTAGGTCGGTGCAAATGAATGTGAATCTTGTATCGACTCGCAGTCACCTGTTTTTCACATTCAACCTACCGTGAAACTGAATGTAATTGTGTATCGTCATAGCGTTCTGTTGATATACGGGCATTCGGTCGCCGGACATACGCTCGTATGGTGTAGCGGCCCATCATGGTGGACTCTCAATCCATCGACCCGGATTCGAATTCCGGTACGAGCATCTCTCACGGCATTGTGGTAATTTTGATGAGCGGAGCCTCAGTCGAGTAATCATGGGCGACTGGCGCAGTTTCGATATTGCGAATCCAACTGAGGAACATGCGATGATTCGCGAGATGGTTAGAGATTTCGTGAAGGAAGAGGTTGAACCGCAAGCACTGGAGTTCGATCGTGATGAAAAATTCAATCTTGAGTTGTTTCGTAAGCTTGGCGATTACGGACTACTAGGAATTACAGTTGATGAGGAATATGGAGGTGCGGGTATGGATGCGACCGCTGTTACCATTGTCAACGAAGAGTTGTCTTATTCAGACCCAGGGTTTTGTCTTGCGTACCTTGCCCACTCACAGTTGACGGTCAACAACTTGGCATTCAATGGTTCCGATGCTCAGAAAGAGCGCTATCTGCCTGGGCTTTGCTCTGGTGAGTTGATTGGCTGTATGGCTATGTCTGAACCAGATTACGGTACTGACGTCTTGGGTATGACTACCAATGCAGTCTTACAGGACGATGGAAATTGGTGTATCAACGGCCGAAAGATGTGGATCACTAATGGGGTCATCGACGATGATGGGACTCCTGCAGATATTGTTTGGTTGTATGCTCGAACAGGCACCACCGAAAGGGGCCGCCCGGAAATTTCTACATTCATCATTGAGAAGGGAATGCCTGGTTACAAATCAGGTCAGAAAATCATTGACAAATTAGGAATGCGGGCCTCTAATACTGCAGAATTGGTGTTTGAAGATTGTATCGTTCCTCCCGAAAATTTGGTTGGTGCGCCTGGCAGTTCAATGCATCACATGATGCGTAATTTGGAGATAGAGCGGGTTGCTTTGGCGGCTCAAGCCGTCGGTATTTCGCGCCGTTGCCTGGCGGACATGTCTCGTTATGCTGGAGAGCGCGAGGCCTTCGGCAAACCCATTCAAGAGTTTGGACAAATGCAGCGCCACATCGGAGAATCATGGGCCGAATATCGTGCCATGCGAGCTTATGTCTATGAAACTTCGAGAGTTCTCGACTTGGATTCCGGAGGACAGCGTCTTGATTCAGATGGTGTCAAATTGTTTGCGACAACTGCGGCCAAGAATATTGCAGATCGAGCCATTCAGGTGATGGGTGGTTATGGATACGTAGGAGAGTATGTCGTTGAGCGCTTGTGGCGCGACGCTAAACTGCTGGAAATCGGTGGGGGGACATTGGAAAGTCACCAGAAGAATATCACTCGAGACTTGTCGAAGAATTCGGACCCCATTGAGGAGTAAATATGAATTTGAATAACGATTCATTAAATCGTGATTCATTTCTTGAAGTTCTTGGTCTCAAAGAGGTTGATCGAGCAGGGTGGAAACGCAGTGGTTTGACCAATGTTGAATCGGTCGCCGATCATTCTTGGGGCGTAGCCTTTTTGGCGATTCAAATTTGTCCTCCCAATCTCGATCGTCTTCGCCTGCTTGAGATGGCGATATGCCACGATATCGCGGAAGTCAGAATCGGGGACATCACCCCACACGACGGTGTCGATCCTGAAGAGAAAGTTCGAATTGAAACCGAAGCAATGTTGGATATGGCGAAAGGGTTTCCAAAGGGTGAGCGGATGCTAGAATTGTATCTAGAATACGAGGCAGGAGAGACCGCAGAAGCTCGTTTTCTCAAACTCTGCGATAAATTGGATATGGCATTCCAGTCTTATGTTTATCAATCACGAACTGAAAGTGACCTCAGAAATTTCAGAAAAACGGCCAATCGCCTCGTTGTTGAATACGGGTATCCTGATTTGCTTGATGGCTCAATCGATTGAGAGTGAGTGGTAGTCCCGGGAGGATTCGAACCTCCGTCCCCTGGACCAAAACCAGAGATGATGGACCGCTACACAACGGGACTCCGACCCCTCGGGTGCGGCTTTGATTATTGAACGGTGCGCCAACGCATCGACGAGAAAAGTCAATCATTGGTGGCCTGCCTCGCGGCGCTATGCGCCGCGGAATGCTTTCGATAGGATTGGCACTATTATTCGTAATTGGGGCGTATACGCCACTTTTCCATCAATCACAATCCGTCTCGAATGCCATTGTAGATTCGGAAATTGGGGATTTCTCAGCGTCCCAAATACCCACCAGTACAGTTTTTTCGCCGAGTCAGGAATATTGGTCGGAACAAGAGATTGCCGAACCCATGGTCCTGACTCGTGATTTGAGGGCATTACATGCGTGGCAAATCGCTCATGGTTTGTTACCCGAACAGGCGCCCGGTAACCTGCAAGATGTATCCATATCCACGGGTATCGTCGAGCATCGCCGTGTAACAATGCCAGGATTCTTGGTACCCAAGTTGGCTGGTGTCGAGGGTGTTTTTGCAGTTTTTGAAGATCGAACGGGACCAGAGCCCGTGGGTGCACTTCCCGGTGAACCGAATTCAGTCAAGAGTGGCCAAATCCATGGGGCTGTTGATGCATGGGATCGGGGTTACAACGGGAGTGGAGTCCGAGTCGCTGTCGCAGACTCGGGCATCGACTTCGCCCATCCAGATCTCAATGGAACACAAGCCGTATTGGATGATCCAAATTCACCATACGATGGTTGGGGGATTATGCATGACCCGATTTCATTGGTGCGTTGGCAGCGCGATGGTTTAGCGTATCCGGCGGCCGGGAACTCTTGGTGGGTCGACACCACGAGTGTAGATGTGGATACGAACAATGATTCCATTCTTGACAATCAGGGTTGGGATATCAATGGCGCTCCACTTTCAGTATCAGGAGTCTATCACTTTGGTGAGCATTCAGACTCCCGCTTGATTCAGCGCGCAGGTGGAAACGTACACATTCTGGTAATCGATACCCAAGTGGCAGGTGTATACGATACCATCCTTATTGACATCGATCGTGACGGGGACTTCGGCGATGAATCATCCGTCAATCAATCCAATCCGACCTACGGCCGAGACACCAACGGCGACGGACTTTGGGATCAAAGCGCCGGATTGTTGTGGTGGATTTCAGATGGTATCAATGGTGTGCCTTATGGTGATATTTATGCCGCAAGAAATGGATACCAAAACCGGGTTGCTGGTGCCGGCGACCTGATTTTGCTCATGCTGAATGATGCTTCAGAAGCCGGTGGAAACCATGGGACTCTGTGCGCCTCTGCTGTGGCCGCTCAGGGAGTCATCAGCAATGGTGCAGTTCTTGGAATGGCACCTGGTGCTGAACTCATTGCGGTGTCAAACCTGTATGCGGGTGGTTCATGGCTGGATTCATTCCGATTCATATCAGAAGGATACGATGGTAACGCTAGCACCTCACATGATCAAGGACAAATTGGCTCATTCTCGTTTGGCAACTCTGCTGCTCATGACGACGGAGCAGATTATTGGTCGTTGTATTTGGATTGGCTTACTCGAGTTCACTCACCAGAGACGACATATTTCGTCGCTGTTGGCAATGGTGGTCACGGGTATGGGACTACGGCCTCTCCCGGTGGTGCACACGGTGTGATTTCTGTCGGAGCCTTTTCGTCAAAGGGAAGCACGTGGGGTGAATCGGCCTCTTGGTCAAACCGAGGCCCGAACTCTGTGAGTCGTTTAGATCCGGATATCGTTGCTGTGGGTTGGTCAGCTACAGGCGATCGTACGCTAAATGAAGTTACCAATGCCAACAATGCGCGTACGACTTGGAGTGGGACCTCTCTATCCACACCCATTGCAGCAGGCTTGGCTGCAGTCATGTATCAGGCGTGGAATAATGCCACTGGTGCTTGGCCCGACTCCCAAACTTTCCGCGATTTGGTGATGTCGACCGCAGACGATCGCGGGTATGATCCATTGGTTCAGGGTGCCGGATGGATGAATGCGAGTCGGGGAGTCGATGTTATCGATGGTAGAGAAGGGTCCCTGATGGTGAGTCCGGCTTCATGGATGACGGGGGAAAACGAAGGTGCACATCGGGATGGGAATCTGAACTTCCTGCTTCCAGGTCAAAATCAGACCATGCAACTTTCCTTATCCAATCCCGGTCCAGAGCCAATGAACATCTCAATGACACCGTCTGAATTGGTACCTTTGGCTGGTCAGCACATGATTTGGAACAGCACAGATCAAGGCGCTAATGCGACTTGGGATGGTCACCAATCACGTCCTGATTGGGCCTTTCCGCTACACATCCATGGCGATGCGAATTTATCCCTCCCACCTGAAGTAACACTGATTCGAGCACGAGCCGTGATGGAGGGTGAGGGTTTTGATGGCAATCAAAATTTACAGTCTGAAAATCGAATTCATCTACGCATCTATCGTTGGACTGACACGGACAATGATGGCAATTGGACTTCAGACTTTGATAATGACAGCTATGTCGATGACGGGGAATGGACCGAGTCAACTGAATTGGAGATGATTACGGAACACGTCTACGAATCCGGTCAAGTTGAGGCTCGCGTTGGCAACCCACACAATTGGGAAGGAGATGGTCTCATTGTGGCCTTGTGGCGGGAATTTATTCGTGCCCCAAACAAAGATCCACTTTACATCGAATTTGATTGGACGGCTTTTGGCCCGGCGAATGATTCTTGGATTTCAGCACCCTCAAACTTGACTCTCGCTGCACAATCGACCTCTATGGTAAATGTCACCATTGATGTGCCATTGTCAGCACGTGGTGGACTCAAGCAACATGGATTAAGAATTGAAGCGATTACCAACAATTCAACGCGTACTTGGTCATGGCCAGTGATTACGAACGTTGGATTTAGCGGTCCTTTTTCGATAGCGCCTCTGCCGACTGATGGAAATCTGAGTAATCAAACACTGTACGATGAAACCTGGCTGCAAGGTGCCCAGCGATGGGGTTGGAGGGCCGAATCAGGGGATTGGAAATTCCTGACGATGGATTGGCCAAATGCTCTCTCAGGAAATGGATCGATATTGGTTGATGTTGACTGGCCCGACAATCCATACACCGATGTCGACGTCCATTGGATGAGTGAGGCCGACCATCCATTCTATCTTGATGATCCTACAGCATACGGCCCACGTACAGTTGTGATGGAAACCGGATCTGTTGGACAGCATCAGGGCGGCGGAAAGTATGCGCATTATACCAACGGAGGTGGGAGTCGAGAAATCATCATCGCTGATGATTCGCCGGGGACCAAACAAATGCTACTGCATTCGGCGATGCATGGAGTCAATACGAATGACAATCCATTGAACATTAGTGTAGGATACATCACACCTTTGGACTCTGGTTTGACCACAACTCTGTCCGATTGGACCCAGCAGAATGGTGTTTCAACTCATCGGATTGGCTCGACAATGGGTTTGGACATTGACAATATCGCGGCAAACGGTTTCACCATTCCTCAATATTTGTCCAGTGAAACCGCTTACCAAGACGACCCTGCCGACGTGACATCATCATCGTACATCCGGGCATTTTCTGCAAACTCAAATGAATTGATTGAGTTGGAAATTGGTTGCCATCAATCGGGCATTGATCTCGATTTATTCCTCTACCGTGATGCCAATGGAAATGGTGTATTGGATTGGGGTAATGAGCAGGTCGGTAGTTCGGGAAATTTCAATTGCGATGAATCGATTTCCTACACAGGAGGGCAATCGGGGACGTATTGGGCGGTGGTCCATGGGTATGACTTACGCACCTCAAATACAACATTCTGGCTAAGATGGACTGAAATTGGTGGCAATGATCTTGGCATTACTGACTTTGTGTCATTGAACCATTCAGAGATTCAGACCTTGTATCCGAATGGCTCGAATGCTCTTGCGGGTGCGATTCCAGAAACAGTTCTCGAATTGAATTTGACTTGGAATCGTCCCTCCAGCGCAGGCATCTGGGGAGGGTTTGTTGATTTGACATTGGATAGCGGTGGTTTGATTCGTTTGCCCTATTCGTTCACTCTCGTAGACCCTGCTCCGGAACTTTCGTTTTCGCTTCCGAATGGCACTCGAACAAATCAGTCACTCGACATTTCGATGCTAGCATTCGATCAGGGTACGGGTTTCAACCTAAGTGGATTGGATTTTGATTTCGATACTCAGAATTATGGTGAATTGCCCACTGACATGACCTTTGAGGCTACGATGATCGATGGAGAGAATCGTGATGACTTGGAGGGTTTGTGGACGCATTGGAATGCCAATCGATTGTATCAACCTGGGAATCATTTCGCGTTGGCCGATGGCAATCTCTCGCTCGAGGCTGAGAGTCCGATGCATTTGCATTCGGGTGAGGGCCCTAGTTGGCAGTTCGCAGATGATTCTCACGGATATTTTGGAGCCGGATACATGACCACCAATGCCGATGGATACAATTCTGGAAACCAGACCTCGGGCTCTCGGCTGTCTTGGGATGTAGAGTTTGATTCTGCAGGCATCTACTGGGTTTGGCTTCGAATCCAACAGAATGGCGATGATGCAAATTCAATTCACATGGGCGTCAATGGGCAAATTCATCCTTTGGGTGGAAATGGGATATCTACCAATGCGAGTGGTTGGAATTGGGTGAGTGAATTCGACAATATTTCCGGGGTTCAAAGAGCGTCGTTCAACATCACTTCTCCGGGTAGACACTCGATTGATTTGTGGGTAAGAGAATCCGGGGTGAGTGTCGACTGTCTCATTTTGACCAACGATTCACAGTGGGATCCCAGTCAGGCATCAGGCAATTTACCACCAACGTCTACATTGTGGACCGATCTGACTCTACGCACAGCTTGGCTCAACTGGAGTTTACCCAGTGATAACCGCTGGCATGAGTATCGAGGAGCCGCATTGGATTTGACCAACAGGCTCGATAACGCACAATTGCTCGTTGAGCACGATGATATTGTCCCACCGATAGCGATTCACAATTGGAGGCCCTTCACCAATCAATCAACCTTATCCGACACTTGGGCAATGACTGACCCTGAAGCCACTTTATGGCTGAATGGAACTGAAATTATCGTGGATTCTAATGGTCGAGCAAATCTTGAGTTAAGTTTGCAACCAACCATATGGGGGCAATCCACTCAAGGTCAGCAAGGTCAATCCAACATGTGGGATACTTCCACTTGGTCTTGGCATGGCATGAATGAGTTCAACCTCACAGCTGTCGATGCTGCAGGGAATTGGAACCATGCAAATCTGAGTATGGTGTACGACCCTTGGGCGCTTTCAAACGAGGGCCCTACACCTCAATTGTCCTTCGATTCAATGCGTTTACTCGAGTGGGGCGATGCACATGTTCCCGTTGAACCGAATCCTTACAGCATCAATCTCGGAGAGGTCATTGTCAGCCGCTTGTTTGATGGTTACGAAATTTGCTTGAGTGTGTTTGCCCCATCGGGTGTACTCATGGAAAACCAATGTCAAATCGATACGGCTCCTCCTTGGGATGAGCCGTTTGGTTCAAATCGACCGGTGATGGAAGAAAATCGATTTCTGTTTAATTTCACGAATTGGCCTGATGCCATCTATGAACTTGAACTCCAAATTACAGATTGGGCAAACAATACCGGTACCCATTCTGCAACCATCCATATCGATCGTACTGCACCGCAAGTCACCATCCAATCTCCAACCGTGAATGAAATCCTTTTCGACCATCATTTAGACATCCTGTGGAATGTCAGTGAAACAAGTTTCCAATGGGTTGAAGTTGATGGAATTGTCATTTGGTCAGGAGGCCAATATGGACAAAACAATTCGAATTGGATGAATGGGAGCCAAAGCATTCAATTCGACTTGAATCGAACGGGCAACCACTCAATATGTGTGAATGCGCGAGATTTAGCAGGCGCATGGCCGACAGGCGCTTCTGGTCCAAATTCCAATCAGACTTGTATTGAGGTTCATCTTCCTGAAGAGACCTATTGGCCCACACTGGATGCTCCATGGAATGCCACTCATGTCAACACGACTCGTGTATGGGCGGAACTGACATTGGGGCCTGATCAATCGTATCAATGGTGGCACAACCACAGTTCAGGAGCGCTTGAAGCGGTGCAGTATGAAGTCGTCAATGGCACAGTGGTAATTCCAATTGATTTGAGTTTGGGACTCAATGAATTTTCATTCCATCTGGAAGCGCTCGAACGAACGTTCGTTTACGAATTGAATGTGTTCTTGGATTTGGATGCTCCAGAATTGATTGTTGAGTCACCAGCTCCTGGTCATGCAACTTACGAGTCAATGGTCTACGTTGAGGGGCGTTGTGAAGTGGGTCTGCCGGTTTATGTCAATGTAAGTGGTCTTTACAGTCAATCGAATTGTTTGGAAGATGGGACATTCAACATCAAGGCCAGCCTACCACTGAGCGAAGGAGTTTGGCCCATGGTTACTCACCAGATTGATTTGGCCGGAAATCGAATGGTCGATGCTCGTCTAGTCATCTTAGACCAAACTGCCCCGTCTGCGAATCTTGTTTGGAATATGACTGAATGTGAGCGGCAACCGACTGCGCCGGCTTGGGGTACACCTCGGCTCGCGGAATGCGTGGTTTCAGTTGATTTGTCCATTTTGAGTGATGATGTCATTTCATGGTCAATTGAACTCTCAAATTCGGATGTCGATGCCTATACCGACTCAGGTCAAGGTTCTGAATTTGAAGGTTTACAGCCTCAAACTTTCATCGCAGAAGGAGGTGTTGGGACATGGACGGCAACGGTAGAGTTGACCGATGCCGCTGGCAATCGTCAACGATTCGTAATCAACACAGATCTCAGTGCTGCAGAAGCCACCATCGGTGAGCAATTGAAAACACCCGGGTCGCTACACAATCTATCTGGAATAGCTCTAATCGTGATTTTACTCTCTGTATTGCAGTCATTCCGAAAGCGAAATCAGACGCAAGATGATCCTTGGGACGATTCCAATTTAGAACATCTTTTACGGGGTGATGGCCTCTTTGACGACGACGAAGTCGTTTAACCAAGGAATCGACACCATCAAACACTGATTGACGATGTGGCTTCATGGTCAAACGTAAGCGGATGTCATTGTTCCTGACCATCCTCATGATTACATCGCTCGCAATTTGGATACCGTCAGCCCATGCAGCGGATGGGGACAATGATGGATTTGATGACTCAATCGACGACTGTCCGTTCGCAGCAGGCTCATCTACCAATGGATTACTCGGCTGTCCCGACGCGGATTTAGACGGTGTACCTGATTCTGTTGATGGATCAATTGCTGATTTCTCCTCAGCTTCACGGGATTACGGCAGCATCTATGCAGATTTCCCCGATGAACAATCGGGTGGCATGAGTGAATACACTGCACAAGGTTGGGGGAATAGCGGAGAAATGGTTCGAGCGGTTGATGTCGCACCGAATGGAATGGTCGCATTGGGTGCTGACGATGGCAATCATGTTTACATCGCCAGAAGCTCGGGAAAAATTGTACAATCATTGTTCACAATGGGTTCAAATCCAAGGGCACTAGACTTTTCCCCCAATGGCAGTTTACTGGCTGTTGCAGCCTACTCATTAAGTGACAACATGGCCAACGTTCACGTCTATGAAATGGATTGGAATGCCCTGATGGTGACGCATGTAGCCAACTTATCCAGTCACCATTACGACGATACTTTCGCCCTCTCGTTTAGTCCGAATGGAACGGAGTTGTATGTTGGTGGGAAGGACAAAAATGTCACGCTATACGATGCCCATTCATGGTCACCCACACGCGTGATTGAATTTGGTGAAGACGATGTTTACAATATCGTGCCCAGCCCCGACGGTCGATTGATTGCCGTGACCCATGGTCAGGAACTCTCAGTTCACTGGACTTCGAATGGAACGCAATTCTTCAATACCCACAATCATACAAATGTGGTATTGGGTTTAGATTGGAGTCCTGATGGCCGATGGATTATCACTGGTGGAAACGACAATCGATTCCGTGTTTACCATGCAGGAAACGGGACCATGGAGGCAGAGGTAAACCAAGGTTCGGATGTCTACAGTATTGCCTTTAACGAAGCCGGGACACACTTTGTATTGGCCACAAGCAGCGGGTCAGGAACATCGATTTATTCGACAGCAGACTGGTCAAATGAGTTTGACTTTGGTGACTTCCCGGGTGGCAGTGGAAACGGTGCGTCTGGCCGCCGAGGGGCTCGTGATGTGGCCTGGTCGGCAGATGAAACAAAAATCCATTTCGGGGGCCGATACTATGGTGCCTTCTACACCTTCTATTCCGCTGATGCATTCATTTGGCTGGGTGGAGACGTGACGGGACAATTGATGGAAAGCCGATTTGCAGAATACGGAGAAGATCATAGCGATTATCTCCCGAATCACTACAACGCATCCATTACCACAATTACTCAGATGCAATGCAATCAAGCCGGACAGATTCAAGGAATTTTAATGGGCGCGGGTGCAACAACTTCAGCCGAATCCATCACCACTCCTCTCGCCAATTACACAACCAGCGGTCTTCGAACTTGTGATTCAAGTAGCGACATATTGGTCGATGTGCCCGTAGGCAGGATGCCTGCGACATTGACAGTCAAAGCCAGTGGGGTTGCCGAACAGTGCTTATCACACACGGGTGGTTTGTCGATGGGCCAGGTCCGATGGGTGCTTTCTGGCGCCTCAATATCGGACCTGATTAACGACGGATTTCACCCGGGAATGGATTTGTCTTCAATCGCGCCCAGTGACGATGGAGACAGTATCAAAGAATGGGGTGATTTACATTCTGCATGTCCGGATGATCCGATACATGTGTATCACCGATGGGAGAACCGTTCCGTCCCTCAAATGATTGAAGCATTCATGTTCTGTGACCACTGCAGCTTTCCTGATGATTGGTTTGAGCAGGATTTCGATCGCTATCGATTGGTTGAGGAAACTCGCAGTGAAATAATCAACGGTGTCAATGGTTTTGATGGAGCGATTGGGATTACAGAATTGAGGTCGGGTATTGCTTCAAATCTTTACAACATCCCTCTCATTGACAATTGGACACACGGAGCGGTAGATGCAACCTTGGCCGGCGACTCCTTGATTCATGCATCTGTATCCAATAGTTCGAATGATGATTGGCCATTCCAGGATGATTACTACTTGACGATGAGAGAAGATTCTGTTGATGCCGCTCGAGGTTTCATCAATTGGATGCTTTCAGAGGCGGGTCAGGAAAATTTCGACGAAATTGGATTCGTCAGACTTGACCCCTTCGCCCGAGTGATGTCTGGAGATCGAGTCGGTCTTGATTTACGCAGCATTCTCCCCGATGATGACGGTGACGGGATTTGGAATGGAGACGATTTGTGCCCAGGTACGGATGCAAACACATTGGTCGATTCGTCTGGATGCGCACAAAATCAGTTGGACGATGATGGAGATGGGCTCGTCAACACCCTAGATGACTGCCCGAATGAATCCGGAACCAGTACACAGCCGACCGTTGGTTGCCCGGATGGCGATGGAGATGGTTGGGCCGACACCGCAGATGCATTCCCCAGCGAAGCCACACAATGGGCAGATTCCGATGGTGACCAATTTGGCGACAATCCAGAGGGTATTGAAGCGGATTCCTGTATCTCTGAGTTTGGACTTTCTACAGAGGATCGTTTCGGCTGTGTTGATACTGACGGAGACGGCTGGTCCGATTTGAACGATATGTTCCCTGCGAATCCAACCCAATGGATTGATGCTGATGGAGATGGCATCGGTGACAACTATACTTGCAACGAAATGCTCAATGGAGTATGTGTTTCTGAAAGTGGTGATGCATTCCCCACAGAAGTGTCTCAGCATAAAGATCGAGATGGGGATGGATACGGTGACAACCCCAATGGATTCCTTGCCGATAGTTGCCCCGATCAAGCAGGGTCCTCAAATCAGGGTGGCGAATTGGGTTGCCCTGATGCCGACAGCGACGGTTGGTCTGATACTCTGGATGATTTCCCGAATGAGCCTAGCCAACACATCGATTCCGATGGGGATGGCTATGGAGATACTCAGTCAGGTGTAAATGCAGACAATTGTCAAGGTACACCTGCAGATGAAATCGGATTGGTTGACGACCGTGGCTGCGCACCTTCTGAACGCGATGGCGATTACGATGGAGTCATGGAAGATGTTGACGTTTGTCCCAACACGCCTACCAGTGAAGTCTTCGATGTCGACGAAACCGGTTGCTCTGAAAGCGAGCGTGATACAGATGGCGACGGTGCGATTGATTCTGTCGATGCCTATCCCATGGATGCCTCGCAAACCATCGACTCCGATGGGGATGGATTTGGTGACAATGCTTCTGGAACCAATGGAGACAATTGCCCCAGTGAAACGGGGACATCGACTGGAAATTTGCGCGGCTGCATTGACAGTGACGGTGATTCGTGGGCTGATTCGGAGGATATTGTGCCCAATATCGGGACTCAATGGATGGATACTGATGGCGATGGATACTACGACAACTATGCCAACAGCATTTGGGCAGATGACGAAATGCGGATCAACGGTTCATGGCCCGGCGAATTGATTCCTAATGCCCGAACTCCTGACCGTTGTCCGCTTCATGCAAATGAACTGCAAAATCTGGAAAACCCCGGCTGCCCAGCTGATATGTTTCCAGCAGGGGAAGAGGAAGAATCGGGCGGGCCGAATATACCCATCCAATCCACAGATTCAGGAGGTATTGGTACTTTGACGATTATCATCATCGCAACTGCGATTATTTTCTTAATCGCAATTGGAGGTGCAGTCACACTACTGATGCGAAAGCCGAAGAAAAAATCGAAGCATCGCAAGCAATCCAACCAAGTCGAAAAGCGAATGGCGGAGCCCGAGCCAGAAATTGAAGAAGAAATTGCACTCGAGGATGACCCCAATTACAAGATTGATGAAAACGGCTGTGAATGGTGGTATGATGAGGGCCAGTGGTGGTATCGAACACCCGAAATGGACGATTGGGCCGAGTACGACGGCTAATCCATCCGCCCAAGGGGTAATCAATTGAATCTGGTTCGAACCGATTCATGAGTATCGAGAAGATAGCAGTACTTGGCGCTGGACAGATGGGCAATGGCATTACCCAAGTGGCTGCCTGCGCGGGGTATGAAGTGACTATGATAGACATCAAACAAGAATTCGTTGACAAGGGCATGGCTACGATAGAGAAATCACTGTCGAAATTAGTATCGAAAGAGCGAATGAGTCAGGCAGATGCTGATGCTGCTCGCTCTAGGATTTCAGGAGCCACCGAACGTTCAGCGGCAGCTGATGCCGATCTGGTTGTCGAAGCGATTCCTGAAATTCCGGAACTCAAATTTTCAACGTTTGCAGAACTTGATGAGATTTGCAAGGAGGGGGCGATTCTTGCCAGCAACACCAGTAGCATCAGCATCAACGAAATTGCATCCGCAACCAATCGCCCAAATCGAGTGATTGGAATGCATTTTATGAACCCTGTACCCATCATGAAATTGGTTGAAATTATCAATGGCTCAGAAACCGAATCGAGTGTGACCGATGCCGTGATTGAAGCCAGTGAGAAAATGGGGAAGATCCCATTGTGTTGTAACGACTCACCTGGCTTTGTATCCAATCGAATTCTGTGCCCAATGATCAATGAAGCCATCCTCACATTGCAAGATGGTGTCGCAGAACCAGAGGCCATCGATGGAATCATGAAATTAGGGATGAATCATCCCATTGGACCGCTTGCACTTTCCGATCTGATTGGGAACGACACCGTTCTTCACATCATGAATGTCCTACACGCGGGACTTGCAGATGACAAGTATGCGCCTGCCCCACTCCTCATTCAGATGGTTGAAGAAGGGAAACTTGGACGCAAAACAGGTCAGGGATTCTACACATATTGATGGCAGCATTGAGATCGCCTAATCCTAACCGCAAACGCCCGAACCCTGATAAGTCGGGACCATCGGAAGCCACATGATAGCATGCCAGGTACAACCCGTGTAGAAGTTCGAACTCTGAAAGTAGGTCGATACGTTGCCCTTGAAGAAAATGCGTACAAGATTCTTGGTATGAGTAAATCAAAGCCTGGGAAGCACGGTGGTGCAAAGGCACGAATTGAACTTGTAGATCTTTTCACCGGGCAAAAGCGAAGTCACGTTGCACCAGTCACGGATTCGATTAATGTCCCGATGATTGAGAAGGGCTCTGCGATTATCACTCACATTGAGGGTAATGAAGTCCATGCCATGGATAACAAGACCTACGAGGCCATGATTCTGCCCGTTGAAGAAGGCATGGATCTGGCTGCAGGTGGCGAGATTCTGTGGATGGAAGCCATGGGCCGATACAAGATTAGCCGTGATCACTGAGTCAGGTGATGATCTGGTCACTACGGCAAACCCATTGTCGATTTCAGTGGCCAGTTTTTCCGACTTTTCAGCCATTGAACCCGCTTGGTGGCGACTATTGAATGATCAACAAACTCTCGACTATCGGGGAGGGCTTGATGAACTCAGAGGGCAGATGAATGCCGACAGAGTCACTCGATTTTTGGAATCTAGAATCCGCCAGGGGCGACTCATCATTGCTAGAATCGAGGGGGAGCTTGTCGGTATCTGTACCATTTCTCCGGATGGATTTCTCTTGGATTCACCGGTGACGGTCTGGGAAATCGCCGACGTTTGGGTCGAGCCGCATGCCCGACGGAAAGGAGTGGCGACTGCAATGATTAAGCAATGTGAGCATGAATGCCAAATGCGAGATGCCAGTGAGGTCCGACTGTCAGTTTATGCAATGAATGAGGCAGCCCTCGGACTGTACCGCAGTTTGGGATATGACATTAATTCGTACAGTTTAAAGAAGAATCTCAACCCTACGGGTTGAACACTCAACTCCCCACAAACCTAAGACCCCTGCGCCGTACGGTCATCCTGTAGCCGGAGGGATTCATTGTGTCGGGTGTTCGCAAGTCCGCTTACCGTCAACCTCTGACTGCCAAAGGTTTGTCAGCCATCGAATCGGGTTCATTGACTTGGCTTGACGATGACATGTACAACAACTTGAATACCGGTTTATTGGAACAATACTTCGAAGAGAAGAACCTGCAAGAATCGTTTGAGGTCAGCCACTGGTCCCTGAAAAAAATCATGATTGGGATTTTGATTGGTTCAGTTTTCAGCGGTGTCACCGCATACATCGGATTGAAAATCGGATTGGCTGTCTCCGCAGCTTGGTACGTGGCCTATCTTCTCGGTATGGCGCTGAAATGGTCTCCTTCTGAGGTGAATATTTCCACGAGTGCGACCACGGGTGCAACTCACGCATCGACAGGATTCATTTTCACTTTCCCTGCAATTTTCTTACTATCTTCTCAATTCAAAACCGAATACCACGTTAACGGTGCTCCACTCCTATCCGGAATCGATGTATTCCAGTTAGCCTTCATTGGCATTGTTGCAAGTATGTTTGCCGGTTTCTTGGGTGTGATGTATTTCATTATCTTCCGTCGAGTTTGGCTCGTAGAAGACCCTCTTCCCATGCCAGGTTTTGAAGCGACACTGAAGATGCTTGACATCGCTGCTGATGTCAATACAGGTGCCGCAGAGGCAGCCAAAGAGAGTCTCCAAACCGTGGGATTGTGGACGGTCCTCACAATGGGTTTCATGTTCATCATCGACTATCCATTGTTTTGGAAAGATCATCTGACCATCGCCGACAAAATCGCTGTGAGTGCATCGGGTGATTCCTGGGGACTGGCCTCCGTCTATTCGGAGCGATGGATTCACCAACCGAGTGAGTTGCAGGATGGCCAATCAGTGGCGAATGGCATCACCTACTTCGACCCCTCCAATCCATTTTCGTATACGTTCCTCGGTGTCGAATTGAGCCCCACTCTGTTTGCAGTCGGTTGGTTCATGCGCATGCGCGTTGCTTTCCTCGTCAATCTCGGTTCGTTCGTCGCTTGGTTCTTCCTCATTCCATTGGCGGTTTACTTCAGCGTGCCCACTTTCACTGGAATCGATCCAGTCACCGGCAATTCCCAATACACTCCACTTCAGGAAATGGGTGGCCCAGTGCAATGGATTGCATACAAGACTCTCATCCGTACGATTGCGATTGGAGCCATCCTCGGTGGAGGTTTACTGGGTCTACTCAAGATGGCACCAACGTTTGTGTCAATTTTCGGTGACATCGCCAAAGCATTTGGTGGCGAAAAAGGGCAAGAATACATCGAAGGCAAAGGTTGGTATGAATGGCCTTTGCATCACATTCCATTATTCATGGCCTTCTCATTCATCGCAATGATCATCATTTTCTGGATGGGTGGATTTCCGATTGCCGCGGCCATGGTCTTCGCGACCGTGTTGATTTTGACCACATTCTTACTCGGAGCAATTGCGGTGCGTGTCATGGGTGAAACCGGTATTGAGCCGGTTTCAGGCACCTCATTCATCGTTCTGTTAATGCTCTTAGGTTTGTTCTTGAATTATGGTGATTTCTTCGGTCTTTCAAAGGAAGAGGCTATTCTAATTGCATTGGTCGGGACAACTGTATTTGGAAGTGCAATTTCCATGTCGGGTACGGTGGTTGCTGATTACAAGAACAGTCTGTATATCGGAAACCGCCCATATCACATTTCGAAAGGCAACATCATGGGCGTCGTTCCTGGCGCTATCCTAGGCGCTGGTATGGCGATTTTCTTGTCAGATTTGCTCGCAGATGGAACGATTGATTTGTTGGCTCCTCAAGCCAATGCGTTCGCTGGATTCACCGTGATGTTGGCTGAAGGACAAGGCAACCTCTCAGCTCTTATGATTGGATTTTTGCTTGGTGCATTTATCGAATGGGTCACTGGAATGGGGACCTCATTTGGCTTAGGCATGTACTTGCCAACTCCTTACACCTTCCCGATGATGATTGGTGGTGCGGGTCGTGATTGGTGGCAAGCCAAGCGCTTGGATCCGGCAGTCGACAAGATTCGTGAGCAGGAGGGCAACTCTGCAGCGGAGAAGAAGCGTGCTCTCATTCTTTTGACCACGTTCATGATTGCAGCAGGTGCACTCACTGGAGAGGCCTTCTTCGGTGTCGAGGCCGCAGTTCTTGCCGTGGTGGATGAATTGCCCGCAGTCGTCGACATATTTGGCAGTGCATACTGGATTGTCCGTCTTGTTGGATTCACAATCATCAACCTAATCATCTTCGGTGGGTTGTATACACTTTTCCGAAAAGCCGGAATTTTCGGGCAGCAACCAGCAGATGCCTGAGGTGAAGATATGGGTGATTCCCGGGCCACCCCGGTTCATGCTTGGGTCATCCTCAGTATCGCTGTTTTAGCGGTTTCAAGCGCAGGTGCGATTTTCAAAATGATGGGGGATATTAGCCCCATATTACGTGCATCTTGGCGCTTGCAAGCCACTTCAGTGGTTCTCTTTCCGTTGTTCGTTTGGCAAATGAGGACAACTGAATTCACTTGGCATAAATCGACGATTTGGATAGTTCTTGGCTCCGGTACTTGTCTTTGGATTCATTTTGCCAGTTGGGTTTGGTCTCTTGATCATACTTCCTTGACACACAGCCTGCTCTTTGTGACCGCGCATCCACTGATTATCGTCACCGGAATGTTTGCATTACGGATGAATCCTCACCGCTGGGAAATCTGGGGGGCGATTTTGGGGGTTTTGGGTGCGATAATCGCTGTCCAAGATGCAGGTTCAGGCGAGGTCACATTGCTCGGAGATGCAGCAGCATTCGTGGGTGCAATTGCAATTGTAGGCTATCTCGCAGCCGGACGTATATTGCGTGGAGAACAGCGTATGCCATTGTTTCTCTATGCCTTTCCTGTGACTGCAATTGCCAGCATTCAACTGAGTTTACACGCCATGGTATCTGAGGGGGCAACACTCGATTTAGCGGTTGTCGATTCATCATTGCTCGGCTGGTCCGATGGGGCTTGGATTTTGTTGGTTGGATACCTTGCAATCGGACCCGGTTTGGCCGGGCACACCGGCATTAATGCGAGTCTGCGCTGGTTACCTCCACTGGTCATCTCGGTCAGTGTAGTGTTTGAACCACTATTGGGGGGTTTTCTCGGATGGTTCTTGGGTGTAGAGTCAATTCCAGATCTATGGACTTGGATTGGGGGACCATTCATGATTGCCGGAATGTCTCTCGCGATTGTTGGGACAAACCACAGATTAAATCAAATGCAGGATTCAAACGCGAACGTTGAGGCATAGTTATGTCGTGGAGAGAACCGCTGTTTTTGACTAATGATGATGGCATAGAAGCATCAGGTTTGCAATATCTCATTCAGATTCTGCACCGAAGAGGACACCCCTTGGCCGTTCTGGCTCCTTCGCACGAGCAATCGGCTTCTGGAATGCGACTCACATTGAAAAACCCACTCGAATTTACAAACCGTGAAGACCTGATCTCAACACTCGATTTGGACCCCAATGGTCCACCAATTTACCTCTATAGTTTGAGTGGTTCACCATGCGATTGTACCATAGTTGCCATCACTCATGGTTTTGAAAATTGGGCACCTATGGTCCGCCCTCAACTGTGTGTGTCGGGTATCAACAGGGGGCCAAATATTTCCATCGATGTGATACATTCTGGAACAGTATCGGCAGCTAGGGAAGCAGCATTGTATGGTCTGCCGGCCATTGCGCTGAGTCTTGGGACCTATGCTCACGAAGAATATTCAATTGGTTCTTCTGTGATTCTTGAGTTGATTGATCGTGCACTGAAAGTCGCCGATGATGAGCCTGCAAATTTATTGCGAACACGGGGCAGCAAGCAAATTGATTGGAACCAACCTGAAATGGATATAGCAGAACGAATCAAATGTGCTTTCCGTAATGGTGACTTGATTCTTAATCTCAATACACCAGCAGAATGGAAAGGAGGTATTGAGACGGTGCCGTTGGGCGCACGATGGTATCATGGTGCGACTCAATTGTCAGACGATGGACGCTACTTTACTGTTGGAGCCGCATCGATTGAGGATGAACCACTCCCTCGTACCGATTGCTCGAGTTTGATGGAAGGAAAAGTAGTGATTTCACCGATGGCAACTTGGCCACAATCACATCCACTAAACGTCCCTGATTCAATTTTACAAGCCGCTTTGGTAGAAGATGCTGAGGGTTATCCTTCCTGGCTCAACTCTGATCTAAAACATGATGGATGATTGTAATACAGGCGTGACCTTGCAACCACTGTTTTCCGAGGGAGATTCGTAGTTCTTCATCGATACAATCCAAATCCGACTCTGAAAATGGTTGGTCATCGGATAAGATAAATCCCAATGGCCGTTGGATTTTTTTGATTTCTGAGATATCCTGGCCTTCAGCATCTAGCACAAAAGTCGAAACGCCCTCCTTACGCCATTCTGCAAGGGTCTGCTCAAGGGTGCCTCCGGAGTGATAAAACCCTGAATGCAATTCAGATTTCTGCCCAATTGCAGGCACAGGCTCCTTTAATGCTCGACCAATTTGGCCCGCGATTGCCCTTTCATCTGGATGTAAACCACGTACATTCTTTCCCTCAAAGAAAATTCTTCTCGCAGGCCCTGGTCCTCCGAGTAAGTGTAAGATGACTTGTGAATCATCTCGAATTCCATGAGATAAAAACAAGGCTGTATTGACTGCACGTGAAAGAACATCGAGTCGTCCCGATGAACCGGCTAAATCATTCAGATTGATTTTTCCAGAAGATGGGGCTCTGTGGCCGATGATTGCGAATCTGCGCAACATGCTCTCACATCGGCATATCCATGTCGTCCATGTCACTCATCATGCCCTTCATTTGGCGGCGTAGTTTTCGATTGCCCTTGATGCCCTTCATCATCTTTCGAGAGCGATTCCATTGAGCGAGCAATTCTCGTACATTCTTTTCCTTAACACCTGACCCTCGAGCGATTCTACGGATTCTCTCAGCCTTGAGGATGTTGGGTTCATTTTTTTCTTCTTCAGTCATCGAATCCATAATCACTCGGAATCGCTCCAAATTACCTTGCATTTCCTCTTTCTGTTTTCGATCCATGGCTCCGAGTCCACCGAAAAATGAGGAGGGTAAGTGCGAGACAATTTTGTCAATGGTTCCTATTTTTGACATCATTTCCATTTGTTTGTACATGTCATTCAATGTAAATCGACCGGACATCATCCGCTCTGTCAATCGCATCGCTTCTTCTTGATCAAGTGACTCTGGAGCAATATCAATCAATCCACGGATGTCTCCCATCCCGAGTAATCTAGAGATAAATCGGTCCGACTCAAATTTCTCTAGGTCTGCAACCTTCTCACCTTCTCCGATAAAGACAATCGGAGCCCCCGTGGTTGCAACAGCAGAAAGTGCTCCACCACCTCGGGCAGTACCATCTAGTTTGGATACGATGACACCAGACACACCCACCAAGTCATGGAAACCAGCTGCGACAGGTCCCGCGGCTTGACCGACTTGGGCATCGATAACGAGGAAGCGCTCAGTCGCATTGGCCACTTTGTGGATTCTTTCCAATTCAGCCTGCAACTCATCGTCCAATCGATCTCGCCCTGCAGTGTCGACGATGACGACATCTGCATTCCCTACTTTGGACAAACCGTTGCGAACGATTTCTTCGGCATTTTTGTTGTCAGGTTCCCCATAGACTTCAACCGACGAATCGGCGAGCAATTGCTTGAGTTGCTCGTAAGCCCCAGGTCGCTGAACGTCAGCCTCGATGACGGCGACCTTGACACCATGTCGTCGGCGCCACCATTCCGCTAACTTCGCCGTGGTAGTGGTTTTACCCTGACCGTAAAGTCCGACCATTAGAATCGTTTGATTATGAGGTCGAATTTCCCGAGGTGGCCCCAATAATCTGACCAGTTCGGTGTAGATGATATTCATCGCATGGGTTTGGAGATTTATCCCTGGAAGGGGTTCTTCCTCAATCATACGTTCTTCCAGTCGGGCAGTGATTTCCTTTGATTGTCGGACGTTGAAATCAGCTTCCAGGAGCGCGCGTCGAATGCTCTTCGATAACTCCTTCATTTCGGCTTCATCGAGTTTGCGCTTTCCCTTCAGACGACCGATGGCACCGAAGATCCCCGCCTTCAAGCCCTCAAGCGCCATCAGGTGGCCCTCTCGCTTTACTCGTAAGAACCCCACGGAGCGGCCCAAAGGGCCGGACAAGCCTAAGAAGGGGTTTGAGAGGAGAGTGGCGTGGTAGAGTTAGGCATCCCGCTCTGGCAACTTCAAGTTGTAACCTCAATCGGCATTCTTGGTGTTTGGATTGGTTGGCGTGGTGGGATGTCGAATATGATCGGCTTCTATGACCTGCCCACGGCTACACGCTTGCTTTTGTATGGATTCTTTGCAGGTGCTTTGTATCAGTTTTTGGCAGCCTCAATGGTTCTGGACCCAATATGGATGGGCACAGGACTCCCCATTGTTGAAGGATTTTTGCTGAGCCTCTCATTTTCTCTGCTCACAATGTTCTTACTCACTCGACAAGGTGTTCGCTTGCTAAATGGTCAGCCTACCGCGGGTTGGACTTTTGGCTTAGGTGTCGGATCCATGCTTGTCGTCCTATTGATTTACCGTTTGGTGACAACTTCAGGTGCTGGATTCTTGGTTTCAGGTTTTGGGATTTCAACCTTAATTTTCGGACTTATTTTAGCCGCAATTGTCCCTTGGTCGATGGCCATCATCGCTGCGTGGCAGGGATGGAACGCATTGGAAGGCCGTAGATTCAAGCCTGCATTCAAGGCTATGTTTCTGCATACAACTCTACTGTTTACCCTGGCAATCGGACTGAATTATCCATGGTTTTTACCGATTTTACCAGCGATGATTTTCATCGGTCAAAAGCGTGCAGATGACGTATGGCTGATTTCGGGTCTTTCGCCTCGAATGAAGCAGGAGTGGAAACGATTGCAGCGAACAGGTGTAGCCACAGGTGTTCGCTCTGTGGCCCCCGAAGAAGAGTCCGAATGATGCTGCGTCCCTACGGGACGCGCCAAGAACATTCAAGGTGCGCTTGATGCCAGTCGGTACAATGGCTCGCTGTCCATACTGTATGGCTGCTAACCCAGCCTCAGCCAGTATTTGCTACAGCTGTGGTCGCGTAATCCTTGGTGCAGGTGGTATGGCCATGCGACTTGAACCCAATATTCCTGGGGGCTACAAAGCTCAGGGGGCTCGGCGCGGCCCTCCCCCTGGGCTGAATGTTCGCCGAGGTGGAAAGCGTCGAGCGAAGAAAAAGAAGAGCAATTTACGCAGCATGATCTTGGTCATTGCAATCGCCTTTCTTTTCTTGTTCACTCCCGCCCAGGAACGGATTTCAACCCAATTGGAAAAGTGGCTTGATGATCTACTTGACGAATTTGGTCCTGCTAGGGAATATCCTGTGCATGCGGCCTATACTGTCGAGCGAAATATCCACTTGGTAAACCCTCACTCACAGGCTATATCGTTCAGTTATGAATTGCCCATTCCTGAGATACGAACAGATTTTGGCAATTCCGAGTTTGGATTTGAATCTGCAGATGGGACCCTCACCTATCCAGTTGTCACGCTTCAGGAAATTGCAGGCATGATGGCCAAGGTCGATGGCGGCAGTAATCATGTCATGATTCCACTGACGGAGGAATATCTTGGTTCAAGCGATGCCATACCGCTCAGTACTGGGACTGAAATTTTTTGGCCACCTGTGGGTCAAAATAATGGGCGATGCAGTGTGGACCGTTGCGCAATCTGGCAAGGCGACATACAATCAGGTCAAATGGTGACATTGGAAGTGACTTACGATGTCATTTCCACTTCCTTTTCATGGTGGGGTGGTGATAGAGCTCCATCAGAGGCCCCTCGGGCTACCGACGAACTATCCATTCATGCGGGCAATGATGGTACTTATGCGGACTATGATCGCCCCGGGAGGTTGGACTCCATGTATGATCAATTCGGGTCCGAAAAGCAGTGGTATGATCGCGACCCGGGTCCCAGTCAAAATTGGGCGGTAGATGGCGATAGCAATGTGGTTGTTGCGCTTGCAGATGAAATCGAGAGTAGCCTAAATCCTGAGGATGTCAACAGTCCCTATGCATTCGCACATGCCGCATTCATCAAAATTCGAGATTCCATTGTGTACAGTCAAGGGCTTTCTCCAGCACGTGGCGGGGCCGCCTGCATCGTAGATGAGAGGGGTGACTGTGATGAACAGTCGAATGCGTGGATGAGTTTACTCCGAACAAGAAACATTCCTGCTTGGTATGAATTTGGTCCCATGACTGACAGTCAATTCTCAGCCTGGGAACCTCATGCCTGGTCGAATGCTATTTTCCCATTGGATGAGCAGTGGTGTGTCGAGAAAGGAATCGATTTGACGACATGTTTTGTTGAAGGTGAAGTCGATGTTGTCAACAATCGTTGGCTCCTACATACGCCTACGACAATGACAGAGTGGATTGAGCAACCCAGTTTTGAGGGCGAAGCGAGTTATGATTTCTATAGACCACTGTCCATCGGTTGTGTTAATTGCTGGACAGAATCTTGGGAAACGATTGGAGAACCTGAAATCATGGGCGGCACATACCGCGTTCCAGTGCGGATTGGCGAGTGAGGAGTTAAGAGGGAGAGGAAGAGCCGAAAGGTTGCCGGAGGGACGCATATGCGCATTATCATCGGTGGTGCCGGGGAGGTCGGCAGAGGTGTGGCGAGAGCCCTTTACGACGAAGGACAAGACGTTGTCCTCATCGATACAGATCCCACTGCGATTAAAGAAGCACAGTCGATTGATGCGTTTGTTCTCATGGGTGATGTGTCTCGGAGAGATGCACTGAAAGAAGCTGGAATTCGAGATGCTCACGTGTACATTGCAGCAACGGGTAGCGACGAGCGAAATATGCTATCCTGTGCACTGGCCAGAGATTTGCTTGAAGAAGAATTACCCCTGGAGAAGTACCCTAATCGTCAACCTTTGCTTACCATTGCCCGAATCCATGATGGTGATCTGATTGCTGATGAAGAAGATCGCCTCTCCCGTTGGTCTGGAGTTGATGTGGCCATTTGCCCACATCAAGCCTCTATCGATCGATTGACAGCCGGTCTCAAATCATCCAGTCTAAGTGAAGTCTTGCCATTGGGAGGTGACGCGTGGATTCTTGAGGTAGAAGTGACCAATGAGTCTGAAAATCTGGCGAATTTCACATTGGGACAGGCTGAGGAAAATATCGATGGTCTACCGAAGGCCTTCACATTGTGTCGTAAGGGTCAACGTGCCTTTGTTCCAGATGAGCACACGGTAGTTAGTCCAGGTGACCGTTTGGTATTCGCCACCATCGGTGAACACACTTTCAAGCGTGTATCAAAAGCCGCTGGGCATGTAGAGCCCCCCTATCCCGAGGTACCAAGGGTTGCGATTTTTGGAGCCACTCAATTGGGTCGACAGTTGGCCATGAAGTATCTGAAAGAAGGCGCTTGGGTAACCGTTCTTGACGATCGGTTAGAAGCCGCTAATGAGTTGGTCGGCTCCTCGATTGGAGCCCATAAGCGCCTTGATGTGATTCATTGCAATCTAGGTGACCTGGATTTGATGCGAGAAATTGAACTCGCAGAACACGATATTGCCATTGCAACTTTAGGTGATGACAATGACAACATTGCAATCGCCATGCGAGCAGCAGATATCGGTGTCGAGAGAACTGGCCTCATTTTGGATGATTCAGCCTTGGCTAGAGTGGTTCGAAGAATTGGTTTGACGTATGCTGTCTCGGAGCGCAGAGTCGCGATTGATTCAATCCTAATGCAAGTCCATCGCCGTGTACCTGGACACTATCAATTGATGCCTTCAGTACCTGAAATTGTGGCAATGAGTGCGACAATATTTGACGGCCACAGTCGACTTGGACAAACGATTGAGAAGATTGAGCGTAAAGGCTCGTTCAGAATCGCTTTCGTCGAACGTGAAAATGCTGAAGGGTCACGCATGATGTTCCGTTCGAAATCGGATATGACTGTCAAGGTCGGCGATCGCCTTATTCTGTTCGCACAAGCAGACGATGTTGCGACAGTCGAGAAAATCTTGGAGCGCTAAAAATGCGATATGACGTCATCGGGTTGGTTGCAGGTTGGAGCTTAATCCTCCTGACAATCCCCCTCACGATTAGTGTAGTTATCGGCTCCATCATGGGCGACGAGACGACAATTCTAGTGTGGTCATTTGTGCCTCCAATCGCGTTTTGTGCGATAGCGGGAGGTACATTGGTTCGCATGGGTTCTCGTCGTGATTCTGCAGAACGACTACGCGACAGAGAAGCGGTTGCAGCAGTCGCCCTATCTTGGCCACTAATCGTTGCTGTTGGAGCCCTACCCTACTGGTTTGGACCTACATTTCATGGGCCAATAACTTGGGATGGAGATGGTGGGACACTGTATGAAATTCTAGGTGGAATGATTCGAGGTTGGTTTGAGTCAATGTCGGGATTCACTACGAGTGGTGCAACGACGATTGACCCCAGTGTTTCTCCACGTTGTGAAATGGTTGACGATTGTATCGCCAGTCAACCGTATGCGATTCTGTTTTGGAGATCATCAACACAGTGGTTGGGCGGCATGGGAATTATCATGCTTGGGATGTTGCTCCTCAGTCGTGCTTTGGGTGGTGGCATGTCCATTGCGAGAGCCGAACTGACGGGGCCGTCTTTGAGTCGACTCCGACCACGTTTGCAGGAGACAGCGAAGGCCCTTTGGGGAATTTACATCGGATTCACATTTTTGGAATTCTTGCTGTTATTCGTTTGGGCTGATTTGACCTGGTTCAATGCAATCAATTACGCCTTGACGACGATGCCTTCAGGAGGATTTGGAACCACAGATGGTGGTGTCATGGATTTTGATAGTGCACGTGTTGAAGGGATCATCATCTTCTTCATGGTCGCTACAGGCATCAACTTCAGTTTGTTTCATTTCCTGTTGTTGAAGGAATACACGAAGGTTGTGAACGATCAGGAACTTCGAGTCTATTTGATGGTCTTAATCGGTGCATGGGCCATTTTCACACTGAATCTCGTGCACAGCGCCGGTTGGCAATGGGGCGAGGCCATGCGACACGGGGCTTTCCAAGCCGCAGCGATTGGGACATCTACCGGTTACGCAAGCTCTGATTTTGCCAGTTGGCCTGTCCTCTCACTGTTCGTTTTGTTGTTCCTGATGGTCGTAGGTGCATCAGCCGGATCGACCAGTGGTGGCCTGAAAATCCTACGTTTGCGATTGGCATTTGGATTGGCCCGCAGAGAAATTCATCGTATGGTTCAACCCAGAGCCATTGTCGCGGTTCGAATGAATGGTGAAGTTGTTGAAGATTCGAGAATGTGGGTTGTGATTGGAATGCTTTCAACTTGGGCTGCATTGGCGATGATTAGTACGGTTTTGCTCGCCTTTTTCGAACCTACTCACTCATTGGAAACCATCCTATCTGTCATTTTCGCGGCCTTGGGTAATACCGGACCTGCTTTGGGTGCTTTCGGTCCTACATCGACATGGGCAGGACTCAATTGGTACTCATTACTGTATACTTCCGGACTCATGTGGGCGGGTCGATTGGAGTTGCTAACTGTGCTTGTCTTATTCCACCCCCGCACATGGCGCACGGAAAAACCGAAAGCGGACTAAAAGAAATCAAGCGATTTCTGTGCCGAATTTCGTTCAGGTTCTCCCGCTTCGATTTCATCAGAAATTTCGCCGAGACTTTCTTGGATTCCAGGTGATTCTTCGACGATTTGTATTTCATCATATCTCAAAGCGAGAGCTTTACTCGATTTTAGACTTGATCTCAGGCCATGCAATGCGAGATGGTCACTAGAAGAGAGTCCTAGAGCCAATGAGATGTCAAAGTTCTCTGGATCGCCATCAAGCCCATCGCTAGAAATCGCTCGGAGTGCAGGCCATAACTCCTCCCGAACAGCGACTTCGCTAGCACCACAAGTTCCCGCCAAGCACTCTACAATCGAAGATCGCCGCCATGCCTCATTACCACGTCTCAGGAAGGATGGAAATTGCAATGAAAAACGCTGAGAGCGTTCTTCTTGAGAGGCTACGCTGGCTGCAAGTGAACCTAAGTTTCCGCCCCAGTAGGTGGAACGATACGCGAGATTGGAAAATCTAACGAAAAGTGATTTTGAGGCAATTGAGAGAGTTTTGGATGCTCGTGCCCAACTTTCCGGCTGTCGCATTACAGAGGCATTATTCCATGAGACCCACGCGACGAGTTCATCCGGTGTCTTGTCCAAAATGAGCGAAATATTTGCAGCATCGCCAGCTTTGTTGGTACGATACAGCTTTTCTAAGCCTGGGAACAAATCGATTTGTTGATCTCTTTGTCCCATTTCAATTTGGTCGAGAACGGCTTGGATGTCGATGTGGGTTGGAGATGTCGCACATATGGCCTGTAGGTCTCGGACCAATGCACGAATGTCGCCGGGGTTGGATGCAACCAATTGTTCAATAGCGGACATGTCTGCACTAATTCCTTCAGAAATGAGTACACGATTTGCAATCCGACGGAGTGCGCTTTCAGATACGCGTTTGAATTCAATAATTTCAACCAGTCGAGCGAATCGATCTCGGGTAGAACGCCATTGAGAATTTCGCCCCCACAATCTCATGGCATCATTGCAGGTCAGTAGTATGGGCTGCTTGGTTTCACTCAGAAGTTTGAGCAATTCCGCTTTTCCACCACTGTCTCCTTTCAGTTTTTCCTTGAAATCGTCATCCTCAATTCGTGATGATAATGTGGCCTGAATTCGTTGTTCGCTAACTTGTCGATACGTACCAGAGATGTGATCGACTTCGTCCAATAAAATCAGTGTCCTCCGATTTTGAGTCGCATTGAAACTACCATCCATGTTGAAGGTGAAATGATTTGCACTCCCTGTCGAGGCCCGTCGGATGGCTGCTGCATTGCGTTGGTCACTCGCATTCAATTCTACAACATTCCAACCCATGTCATTAGCAATCGCAGTTGCGAGACTCGTTTTGCCAACTCCAGGTGGGCCTGTGAGTAACAAGCCGCGTTTACTGGGGATGCCACTTTCCCAAGATGTGAGCCAGTTTCGAATGCGTTTTCTCTGTGTATCATTGCCCTCTAATTCTTTTGAATTGCTGGGACGATAACGCTCAGTCCAGTCTTCCACTAATTCTGGATGAGCCATAATACCTGACGAACATCGGCAACCTTTGAACATTGACAATCAGAACATCGATTCAAGTTCCTCAGATGTCAAATGTGATGAGAGTTGATCCACAGGAATACGGATTTGCGCTCCATCATCTCGCCGTCGCACTGTTACTGTACCGGATTCCAGACTTTCGTGGTCAATCGTAATCGCCCAAGGAACACCGATTTCATCGGCTCGAGCGTAACGTCGTCCAATTGAACCTGAACCATCGTAGTAAGAAATCAATTGGCGCACGGAACAAATTTTCTGATGAATTCGCATCGCCATCTCTTCCAAACCGTCTTTTTCCATGAGAGGGAGAATCGCAACATCGATGGGTGCAACACGTGGTCGTAGCCGGAGTACAGTATAGGCCCCATCATCACCTTTGCCGGATTCATCAAAGGCGTGGTCAAGTATGTGCCACAAAATGCGGTCAATTCCGAACGCTGGTTCAACAACATGTGGTAAGAACCACTCCCCGTGTTCTGTTGACTGGATGTGTTTCTCCTCATACATGCCTGCCTGAATGGTAACCGTAGAACCATTATCTAAATCCAATTCAAATGGAGGGCTAGGACCTGGTGCATCGATCTTTCCAAGAGCATCATGTACTTTGCCTGCATTGGCACGAAATGCTGGACCAATGACTGAACCTACTCCGGACAAGACGGTTTTATCGACAGACTTCGGTACATCATATGGTCGCCATGCGCGTAGGTTCTTATCTCCGGTCGCAGATTCATGAGCCTGCAAATCAAAACACCCCCGGTGTGCAATTCCAACACACTCGATCCAACCGTACGACCCATAGATCTCAGCATCCCAACAATCGGTTGCATAATGAGCCATTTCAGTGCCTTCATGCTGACGAAATCGAATTTTTTCTGGGTCGATTCCAACACTCACAAGAAAGCTCCAAGTTCGGGCCATGAACCAAGCAACCGTCGGATGGCGGATCACATTCTTTTGCGCCGCTTCGCCGGGTACCATTTGCACTGGTTCGCCATGTTCGGGGTCCGGTACCAAATTGAATAACGTCGATGTCCATGGTGTGAAATCATGCTCTATCTCGACAGCAGGATCGATGAAATATTCCAACTCCGCCATGTTGAATTCTCGAAGTCGGATCATTCCTTGTCGAGGGCTGATTTCGTTGCGGTATCCTTTGCCGGTCTGTACCGCACCGAATGGGAGACGATTGCGAAAGTGCCGGTATAGTGCCGGGTAGAGCATGAACATGCCCTGTGCTGTTTCTGGTCGCATGTAGGCCGTTCTACCCCCTTTCATAGCACCAATCCGAGTATCAAACATCAAATTCATTGGGCGTGCATCGTTCCAATCTTGGCTACCGCAGGTTGGACATTCGATTGCATGCTCGGCAATCAGCTGATCCAACTGCTCTGAGGTAAGAATATCGGGGTTAGGGTGATTTTGAGCAACCAAATGATCACTCCGAAAAGCACCTGAGCAAGCCTTGCATTCTGACATGTAGTCGTTGAATTCACCGACATGTCCGCTGGCAATTAGCACAGATTCGGGGGTGATTGTAGGGCTGTCAATCTCCACAATATCACCTTGTGAAGTCCAATGTTCAACCCAAGAGTCGACCAGTCGCCTCCGTAATCTTCCGCCCACGGGTCCGAAATCATAGAGCCCAGCAACACCACCGTGGATCTCGAATGCGGGTAGAATTATTCCACGACGCTTGAGCATGCTTGTCAGTCGCTCAAGTCGCGCATTTGCATCGCTCATCAATACGTCGCGTGCGAATCAGTCACATCAAGCAATCGGAAAAACGGCATAGTTCATTCTTGTTGTGTGGCCCAATTTCTGAAATTTACAGGCATAAAAAATAGCCATTTAGCGAATCGTTGATATACTGCTCCGTTACCCTAACAACCCGTTAATAGGAGGAATTCTCTTGGCTGATACAGTATACCTAGATTCTCTCGAAGATTCCGAGGTATTGCTGTCGAAGTTATCACAACCGGTTCGCGATTGGTTCAAAGATAAATTTCCCGATTTCACAGACCCCCAAAAGATGGCGATTCCTTCAATCGTGGATGGTGAGCATTTGCTACTATGCTCTCCTACAGGTTCAGGAAAGACTCTGACAGCATTTCTCTCGATTATCGATAAGTTGGTTCGGCTTGCAATGGATGGGAACTTGGAGAAACAAGTGTACTGTGTTTACATTTCACCAATCAAGGCACTTGCCAATGATATTCAGCGCAATCTTATTGGCCCACTGACTGAAATTAAGGAGCGATTTTTACCTGGACGTGCGCAGGAAATCAAAGTTGGTTTGCGTACGGGAGATACTCCACAATCCGAGCGACAAAAAATGCTCAGAAACCCCCCCCACATCTTGATCACAACACCAGAATCTCTTGGTTTGGCATTGGCATCGAAAAAATTCAGGCCATTGATGAATGATTTACAGTGGATTATCATCGATGAAATGCACTCCTTGGTTCCGACCAAGAGAGGCACACACTTGGCGCTTACAATGGCTCTTCTCGACACATTGATTGCTAATCCGGTTCAGAGGCTGGGAATTTCAGCCACGATGGAACCCCTTGAAGAGGTGGCTAAGTTTCTCGTCCCTGTCAAGGCAGACGATCGAGAAACTGAGGGGGGTGCTCCAATCCCCAAATTCGATGATGAAGAGTCGTCTACAGTTCACATCGCGAAGGTTAGTGGCGCGAGAGAGTTGGATTTGGATATTATCTTACCACATCCGAAATTCAGCGAAGTTCCCGTCAAGAAATTATTGGATCACAACGTCGACATCATCAAAGATCTCGTCGAAGCACACACAACAACTCTTGTCTTTGCAAATACTCGACAGATGACTGAAATCATCACGCAAAAACTGCGTGTCCTTGGTTTAGCCGGCGTTGAGGGGCACCATGGTTCAATGGATAAACAAATCCGCCTTGAAGTGGAAAGAAAACTGAAACGTGGTGAATTGCGTTGCTGTGTGTCCTCGTCCTCCCTTGAAATGGGAATCGATATTGGCAGCGTGGACATGGTCATTCAACTAGGGTCGCCTGGTTCTATTGCAACCGCACTTCAGAGAATCGGAAGAGCCGGGCACCATGTCGGGGGCATTCCTCGTGCTCGATTTTTACCAACTTCTTCACATGATTTGCTTGAGTTGGTTGCTCTTCAAGGGGCGATTATGTCGGGTGATATGGATCACTTGCGTTTTCCCAAAAACTGTCTTGATGTTCTCGCTCAGTTTATCATCGGGTTGACCATTTGTGGGGAAATAGACATGGATGAGGCCTATGCTATCATCACCTCAGCATATCCCTATCGAAGTCTCTCATACGATGATTACATCGAAGTCCTCGATTTATTGGAAGATGAACGCCGTGTTTGGGTGGACTGGGAAGAAAATATCATCGGTAAACGAGGTTATTCACAGATGATCTACTACACGAATATTGGTACCATTGCACCGGATAACAATTATCTTGTTTTCAGTGCAGATGGAACGATGATTGGCCAACTTTCCTCGTCATTCGTCCAAAATATTCGCCCAGGGGATGTATTTTTGTTGGGTGGTTCGACTTATCGTGTTCACCGAATTCAAGCCAGTCGGGTCAGTGTGACTCCAGTGACAGGATATCGACCAACAGTCCCCTCATGGTCTGGTGAAGCCATGAGTCGAACCCGCGAACTCTCACAATCCGTTCTCAAGTTGCTAAATGCGTCGATTACAGCGATTCGTCGAGGGCGTGACCCACGGCTCCTACTCTCCAATGCATATGGGCTATCACAACCGGTTGCTGAATCCCTTGCGCGCTTTTTGGAAGAGCATGCCGTTGAATCAATCCAAGTGCCTAGTCCTGACAAGATTATGATTGAACAGATCATGAATTCTCCTGTCCCTACCTACATCATCACCACATGCCGTGGTCGTGCTTTCAACATGGCGATGGGGTACTTCATGGCAGGTTTGTGTGACATGCACAATATCCATGTTGTCGAAATGTCATTCGACGAGAATTCTTTCCTCTTCAAGACAGGCCAGGAAATTGATACCAAGGAAATTCATTCTCTATTCAAAGACAATCAGCGAGACTCCGTTTTGCAGCGATACCTCTTGGATAGTCAATTGTTCGCAAAACGGTTCAGAGAGGTTTCGGGTCGCTCACTCATCGTACCACGTCGTATCGGTGCTGATGAGGTCAGCCCCAAGCAATTCCAGCAAAAATCGGAGAAAGTCTTCAGAGAGCATCGACAGCATGCTGATAGTTTGTTAATTCGAGAGGCACAAAACGAGATTTTCCATACCGATTTAGACATGGAAGATTTGGAAAATTTTGTCAATCGTATGGACGAGGAAGGCGTTCGAATCGTCCACTCTCGGGTCACTCTGCCAAGCGCTTTGGGCATGAATCTCTACATGGCGGCCTTTGAAGATCTACTCAGTATGCGTACACGAGCCTACCTCGTCAAGGATATCGATCCTGAAATCTTACGACGCTTGTTAGGTGGTCGTTCTCGAGCCACAGATTTGGATGCACAATCATTGGATCGATATTTCCAAAGTAAAGTGAGCATCCCCACAGATTCTGAAGGATTACTGCGTCTAATGGAAAAGGGTGGGGGCTTGCATCCAGACCTGAAGAACCCGCTATATCAGGAAAAATTATCCGAGGTCCCATACGATACTGTTCACAATTGGGTTGTGGAATTGGCCGCATCCGGTGCAATCACAAAGATTCGCAAAACGGGTATGTCCGAGGTCGATGACAAGTGGTATTCCATGCGCATGGCCGAAGTTCATGGCACGCTGGGTGTTCTTTCGAACAAAGGTGCAGGTGAGATGGAAGACTTACGCGAATTGTACACGGGTGGTTTGAGTTTTGAAATTGCAGACGCATTCAGCGAGGCCGAACCCACTTCTTGGGGTGAATCTAAACTCATGGATCCCCATGAGGCCTTGCGAATCAAAATTGTCGACATGCTTGGCAGTGAGGGCCCGAAAACACTAGCTGCACTTTCCGAGAGACTTCCCTTTCCCAATGCACAAATCGAGTCGATTTTGCATGAGTTGGAAGTTCGGAATATTGTTTCGATTGGATTCTTCAAGCAAACTGAAGAGGGTGAATTTATCCTACGGGTTGATGAGCATATCATCACCGGTGGTGAAGACAATGTTATCGAGTATCGTGATCTGCAAAATCTACTGCTTGCAAAATCATTCAAAGCTTATCCTGATGCGCTGACAGCACTGAATGAAGGACATGTGATGTTTGCAAAGATGCAGGAACTGCTAGGTCGGATTCAGGATTTCAGATTCGCCGATTGGAAAGACATGAAACATGATTCAGACATCGTCATGGGTAGACTCTTACATTCACGCGTGGGATATACAACAAAATCCATGATTCCCATGCTCTTAGGCCTGCGTCCTGAACCATGGTTTTCAGAAATGGATCAAGAACTGATCGAATATATTCCTCATGATGAGAATGTAGAACGTACAGAAATCATCGGTCACCTACCTCGGGGTGATGAGTTCAAGCACGTTCAGCGTGATGCCAGAAACTCTCTTTCCAATATGGAACGGCAGATGGTCTTCGTCAAGCAATTTGAAGAATTAATTGACCGAAAGCGCTCACTATCGTTGTTCCATCGTGTTCACGATGTTTACGAACCGATGGATTTTGAGGATGCACTGGAAGAGTTAATTCGGCGCATTGGTCCGATCAAATTACATTCGCTACGACTATTCGTTAGCCATCCCGTCGAATTACTCGCCGAAGTTCTTCGTGACTTGGAAGGGAAGAATCGAATCACACGCGTTACGGCTTTACAACCCGACCCGACAGACTTCTTCTGTGTCCCTGATGATGCAGAGCAATTGAACCGTCCGAAGCGTGAAGATCGCACCTTACGTATTCTATCGCAATCCGATCCGTTTTGCTCAAGATTCATCCAAGAAGTGCGGTATGTACTGAAGCAGGGTTGGTATTATCCAGTATTCAAGGGCGTAGATCCCGTGGGTCGAATTTTGATGTTCAAGGTCAATGATTACTTGGAGATAAAAGACGTTCACATCCCACACGCTTATCTTGATGAATTTGCAATTGTTTTTGAGAATCTGCTCGACAACTACAAGGATACTCTGGTCGATGTTTCTGTACTTCATGCGTTCAATGGTGAACCCATCCATGATTGCGACGAAAATATTCAGAAAATTGTTGCTGATTTAGGCTTCCGTTCAATGGGTGATAATCAGCGTTATATCCGTGGTGGAGTGGTTGATCCTCGACCACGTTCACTCGCCATTCGTTCGCTCTTCCACTACCATCGACTTCATCAAGATACACGCTCTGAAAACGAAACACTCGCGATTGACCAAATCTCTGAAATACGCGATGACTTCGCTCTAAGAGGTCGTTGCGAGACCTATCGGGTCGATCTAAAATCAATGGCGGCTAGCCAACAATTGCATCTCGGTACCAATCTTCGCAATCATCAAGTTTGGGCGCCGTACAAACACTTCCAAAGGTTGTTGAAAATGCGTGGAATCGATCCGGATGAAGATTTACTGGATGTATTGGATTTCTTTTCCGGTCACTCTGATCCGAAAGTATTCATGGATCGATACGCAATGAAACGTGCTGCATTCAGAAAATTGGTTCAACCACTCATTCGTTCTGGACATTTGGTCCAAGATTACCGTGGTGGATTTAAGACCGTTCACAAGATTGAACATGAAGAATCATGGGAAGTCAAGCGAGAGTACTTGCGTGAGATGATCGAACAATTCCCTGTCCTAACATTGAAGCAGTTGGAGAAATTGGCAGGCAGTCCATTCAAGCCTGAACAGTTGTCCAGTGTATTGCACGAATTTGAGGAGGAGGGGCACTTGATTAAGGGATTCCTCATCGATGATTTACATGAGGTTTGCTGGGGGCGAAAGGAGTTGTTGGAAAAGGCCGATCAAATTCCTCAGATGCGTGACTTTGTTCTCCCTCCATCGGATCCGCTGCTACCGTATTTCCAGTCTCTTCTTCGTGAACGATTTGGTTACGGTAGTGCTTACATGGTGTTCTGGAACGAGGAACCCATTGCAGCTTTCAAAGCCAATACTCGCAATGATGTCATTGAAGTCACCGACTTCGTAGGTGATTCAGAGAAAGAAAAAGAAGCCCTAAGAGTCATGAAGGAATTCGCATGGGAACACAACATGCCTCTGAAAGGCAAAGTTCTCGATCGCCTAAAATCACGTTGATTTGGGTTTCAATTGTAGCCCGAAGAAACTGAAGAATGGGTCCAATACATCGATTACATGACGATGTAGTTTGGGCAGTAGATCAAACAATACTATCGCCATCAAGAACATTGCAGCCAGGCTAATGAATTTAGCAGCATATGCATGACTGAAATCGAAGATATTCATGCCATTCCAATCCCATACACCGTTGTATTCAATGTGCAGCCAAATAATGCCAGCATTTCGAAATATGTTGAGGATATGGATTAGAGGAATGATTAGCACCATTGCACGTAAACGTCGGCGCCATGATGCATTTTGAACAGCCACAACTGCTCCGACAAAGACAATCATCGACTGCAACGCACTGCAGCCCAATACAAATCCGATGTTTACCGGCTCTCCATCAGCAAATTCCATGGGTACGTAGAATCCTCCCTCACCTAGTGTATCGGTTAGAATCCAGCGGCTTCCACTCCATTCTTGCCAAGTCACATGTGCAGTGGAACCGCCCAAATCCACCATCATTTGTCCCAGGTGCACATCGCCAGCCCCACTCCACTGCAAGAACAGAGATGTATTCCATGCAGTGAACCAAACCACTCCAGCATTCAAGAGAGGTATGTGTTGGATGGCAAGATATGGCATGGCTGACCAAAAGACGGCTCCTCGCAACCAATCTACTGACTCGAGGGTTCTGTTCTGTCGAATCAATATCGCTTCCCATCCGCCGTATGCAATGCATACTGGCAAGGCCGCAATCGACATGAAAATCAAAACGGGATCTGCGACGTCAAAATAGTGGTCTGCGCCGAGGTAGAAGTATACTCCAACACAAACCCATCCCGGTGGTGCCAACCATTTTGTCCAATTTTTCTCAGCATGGAATGCAGTTCCCAAGCTAATCAAACCCACCACCACAATGAGTAAATTGGTTTGGCCCAAATCAAGTCCAAACAAACCGCCAAACTCCCCGACTCCAAGGTCGATGACGTCTGCCATTGGTCGTCTCAGGTCGGCAAGTCACATATAGGCTCGCCACGACGCCACCATGAGTCGCATGCCCGATGATGCGTTTGATTTCAGCGAGTTCATGGACTCGTATATTGACGACTTGTCCCGTGCACTGCATGCACTTGACCGTGATTCTGTCGGTATGTTGTATTCAGAGATGCTTCGGGTCATGGAGACTGGAGGTAAAGTACATTTCATTGGCAATGGGGGTTCCGCAGCAACACCAAGCCACAGTGCCGGTGACTGGAGCAAAGAATTGGGTCTACCAACCATTGCACATACAGATAACATCGCTTCACTGACCGCATGGGCAAACGATACCTCTTATGCCAATATCTTTGTCGGACAATTGCAAACTTGGCTGAATCCTGGTGATTTGGTCGTCGGCTACTCTGGTAGTGGCAACTCTTCCAACGTAATCAACGGAATGACCTATGCAAATGAGAATGGTGCTCGAACCGTTGGAATTACTGGAAATTACAAGTCAGGCGGAGGCGGTGTACTGGCCGAAATATCAGACATTTGCATTGTTTGTGATACGACTTCCATGGAGAGAATCGAAGATTTACAACTCATCATTAATCACATCGTCAAAGAAGCGGTCAAGGCAAGCCGAGGTTTGCCCAGTCATTCGTGAGGCTTGATTATGCAATTGCCGGGCAGACACAAATCTGCAATCGATGCTCCAGTTGAGAGTCTTGAAGGCTGGGATGGTTCGATTGCATACCTCGATCGTGATGGGGTACTAAACGTTGGGCGCGAAGATTACGTCAAATCCGTCGATGAGGTTGTGATGCTTCCAGGTGCAGGCCATGCGGTCGCAGCACTACGTGAAGCAGGCTTCAGAATCGTCATTGTGACCAATCAATCGCCTGTGAATCGCGGAGTGTTTAGTCATGGGGATCTGGAACTGATGAATCAAGCAGTTCTTGACGGATTGCTTGAAGAAAACGCAGATGCCCACGTCGATGTTGTACTGTATTCACCGTATGCACCTTGGGAACAAAGTCCAGTTCGTAAGCCGGGAGCTGGAATGCTTCAGGTTGGCCGACAATTGCTAAGTGAATTGGAACTTGAAGTGAAGCATCACAGTGCCCAGTTGGGATATCGACATCACGAGGGGCGCTCATTCATGGCCGGAGATCGGGATGCGGATATGGGAGCGGCTTACCAGCATGGTGTTCGTGGTTTCCGAGTAAATCCGAGCATTGGTTTGGTCGGCATTTTAGAGCGTGCTCTAAACGACGATGACGAGGGTGATGCTCTGGAAATATGAACGTCGAGGTTCCCTCGACATTCTGGGTTGGCTTAGACGACACCGATGAACGTGAGCATGGATGCACAACCCACGATTTCAATGACCTATTGGTCACATTGTCGAAGTCCGGCATGGAAATTGATGACGCACGCTTGGTGCGCTTGTGGCCGTTTGCACCACAGCGTACTCGTGGAAATGCAGCACTTGCAGCAGCTGTCAAATGTGATGATATAATTCACTTGGAGGAAATATTACAGCAGTGGTTTGAATCTAAGTACAGCTCAGTGATTGCCCAATCTGAACCCCATTCAGCTCAGCCAACATTGGTATTGGTACGCGACCAATTACCTGAAGTATTGTATTGGGAAACCGTTAGAGAATATGTTGATTTGGAAGACCGAACGTACCACTTGGCTTCTCTATATCACCGTATTTGGAGTACAGATGCAGGGTGTGCGGGTTTAATTGGAGCCACAGCAGCGATTGCTTGGCGTGGCCACAATGATTGGACATGGGAATGTACTGCTTGGAGAAATGAGGGTGGTGTGCGAAATGTACCAGGGAAGTCCGTCGCTGAGATGGCAGAAAAATTTCCTGGGACAATCCTGAACCGTGACCCAAATCTCAAGCGCAGCTTAATTGCTCCCAGAACTCCTTGCCCCGTACTCTACGGGATTCGTGGCGAAGAACAATCCGACGTACTCAGTGCACACAATTTCCTACAGGATTTTCCCGTCGAGCAATCGACTTCATATCGCGTTTTTCGAACCAATCAAGCCACCGATGATCACTTGGAAGCATTCCATGATTCAACAGTAGCCAGCATCCAAATCATGACAGGTGGCCACGTCGAAATTCATGCCGGTGTAACACTGTTGGCTTTTTCTCAAGGTGGTGAAATCAACAAATTAGCTCAGACATTGAAAGAAGGTGATCAAATTCGTTGGTTCGGTTTGTCAGGGCCTGATGGGACATACCATCTTGAAAAATTGAAACTCACCTATGGTCAAAGAAATCACAGACGGCCCCTGTGTTCATGCGGTTCTCGGTACAAATCTAAGGGGGCAAACCAGAAACTGAAGTGTCCCAGTTGCGAATCAACTGTAGATAATCAATGGGATTTTGATGTGGTTCATTCGGATTGGAAAGAACCTCCACCATCGTATCGCAGACACCTTTCAAAGCCACTCGGACGAATCGGTAAGTCTGAATGCTGAGTGGTAATCGTAAGTTTATGGCCGATACGACTGAACTGGGTACAATCGCGATGATTGTAATTACGCTTGGATTGATTTTCTTCATCTGGCGCCTACGCAATCGAAACCTTGCGCTTATTCAGGATGAACCCGCAATCGCCGGCCAAGACGAGCTAAGTGGCGGTGCAATCGACCCTTCAAAGTTTGATGAACCGGATGATGATGCACTGGATCAAATGCAAGACTTGCTGGAAAAGGCTGCAGAATCACAAGGTCTCAGTTACGAAGAGTGAATCCGCCGTCCCCTAACACGAATTCAATTTTAGCATCCAGCGTGTGCAATTCTCTACGCATTGGCTCGAGTTGACTGCGATGGAGAAACCAGGTTTCATCCAACTCTAACTTTCGTGCCTTCCAACCGCCTGCGTTAGCATCCTCATATGCAGATGAAATTGCCAAGAGCGGGACATTACGTTTTGACGTTTCCTTGAACAAACTCAGCATCGACTTCTGTACAGTTGACTTGGGTCTCCCTGTTTTGTCAGTCCAATCATCAACTACAACCAGTGCGATATTATTCAAAACCCGTAGCAGGGCGGTCGCAGATTGGACACCTTGTTCCGTTTGCTCCCCCACAGCAATAAGATGCATTTTCGAAACCGCAGCGGGGCTGATTTCTGCAAACAACTGACCAAACCGATCTCCATCAGGCATTTCCTGGCAAATCCATACCACATGTTTGTTGTCACGAAGCACTTCTCTAGCCATTTGTAAACCAACGGTTGTTCCACCACAACCTCCCTCGACAGCGAGGTGGACCCCACCGGTGATGATAGGCAGCATGATCTTGCGTCTGGACCGAGGTTATTGAGGAGTGTGGCGACACAAGCGATATACGATGGACTGCAAGTCGGCTTGCATGGCCAAGGGTAAGTCCTCCGATGAGGGTGAGTTCAACCTCGACAACTTGGAGCGTATTCCACGTCGAGATTTGCCATACTTCGATGAGCAACCCGATGAGGTTGGATTAATTTCGGGTATGACGAATAGTGGCGGTATCTTTCGTGTTGCATTTTTGGATACCAACCAATTTGGGCCGCATGCCATGATTGTAATGCTGTTTGGATTTGCAGCCATCACAGGCGGCATCCTATTTTTGCTGGCTTCGGCTTAATCCGATGCGATCGCTGAACGCGCCAAAGCAACCGCTTCATCGACCAATTCTCCCGAGACTCCAATATGGTTCGCGGGATTGAACATCGCTTCGATTTGTTCGACGGTGAAGCGACTAGTAATGTCCTCAAGATTAACGCAAATTTCTCGAAGATGAATGCCCTGAGAAATGCAGTTCATACTCGCGGTACGCAAGATTTCGTGCGCTTCGTCTCTGGGAATGCCTCCATCGACCAACTCAATCATCACTTTTTCTGCCATGACCAATCCGTTTTGACGCTCAATATTGGCTAACATGTTCTTGGTATCGACTACACATTTGGCCATGACTCGATCGCATTTTGCCATTACATCATCCAATAAGATGGCTGCATGGGACAGGGTAAATCGCTCAGCACTACTATTCGCCAAATCACGCTCATGCCAAAGAAGCGCGTTTTCGTATGAAGGCACAATAAATGAGCGAACGATTCGCGCCAATCCACAGGCATTTTCTGCTGTAATAGGATTGCGTTTATGTGCCATGGTACTGCTGCCCACTTGTTTCTCGGTATCGAACCATTCACCGACTTCAGCAATTTCGCTGCGTTGTAAGTTACGAATTTCCTGCAATAATTTCTCCACACTCGTGGCTACATTGGCCATCCATGACACCCATTCAATGTAGCGGTCTCGACCCACCACTTGTGTCGTCACCGTTGGCACACTTAATTCGAGGTGCGTTAGGATGAGTCGCTGCAACTCACGAGCATTTTCACCTTGAGCAGCACCGGTTCCAACCGCACCGAGGAACTTCCCGACACAAATCCTGTCACGAATCTCATCAAGGCGGACCAAATGCCTGCGGAATTCATCCAAGAATACAGCAATTTTCAAACCAAATGTGATTGGAACGGCTGCTTGACCATGCGTGCGTCCGAGCATGACAGTATCTCTCTCGCGCTCAGCGAGTTCTGCTAGTGTACCAATCAGAGTCACCAATATTTCTCGGTGTATCTGCACACTATCCTTAATCTGTAGACCAACAGCAGTATCGACAATATCGTTGCTCGTGGCACCCAAGTGAATGCACCATCCAGCTTCCCCTGCCGCTTCAGCCATGGCCTTGGTCAAAGCCATGATGTCGTGACGAGTTTCCCTCTCAATTTCATCGACCCTTTCTGCCGTTACAGTTTCAGGGTTTGAGATTGACGCAACGGTTGCATAGTGTTCATCTGAAACACGCCCAAGTTGGTTGTGTGCCCAAATCAATGCTCGTTCAACTTCCAATTGTCGTGCATGACGTCCATCTTGACTCCAAATTGCTTTAATGGCGTCTCTTCCATATCGATAATCAAGTGGACTTACGGGCATGATAGCACCTGTTTGAGGGGCAATGCGGTTTGGTTTTGAGTGTGCCGCAATACCTCCCTTAATCCTCACACCAATTCCGCAGCCCAAATATCTAGCCATCCGCGACGGCCGGTCCAATGAGGTGTTTGCTGGGTTTGAATTCGTCTATTCATCCACGGTGCATCTAACACCGCCGTTTCAAATTCTCCACCCTCACCATCGATGTTGAATCGATATTTCTTTGACAGTTGTTCAAGTTCCAGGAGGTTATCTTGATCTAAAATCCGCCCGAGCCATTCTTCACCCAAACCATCGGATGTGACTGAAGTCATCATAATCTTGTGATTGTGATTAACCAAATCATGCATGTGTGAGATACAGTCATGATGCCATAGTGGGCAGAACGACTTGATGCCTAATCGATGGCACATCCGCTCAATCCGCGTCTTTTGGTAGTCACTCCTGAGTGCACCAACAACCAATCCATCAATCGGTTCATTAGGACGTAATCGAGTTAACCGCTCAGGCCAGGGCCAGTTTTCTGGCCATTGCGCAGAATCCAATTCATCTGCTGACCAAATCCCCGAGCGCTTTTTTCGACTTCCCTTCACCACCGGTTCTAGAGCTTGCTCAAGCAATTGCATTTCAGTGTCTTCATCGCCATTAATCGGGATTGGTAACCAGGGAATTCCCGCACTGGCGGCTTGCAACCCGGCTAGAGCTGTCGATGGAACCTGAAACATCAATGAATCCGAATCTGTGATACGAACTGTTGCGATTCCCATCACTTCCCATCCACGCATCATTGACCACCATGTAGCATAGGACGAGTCTTTGCCGCCTGAGCACAAAACCAAGACGCGCATACCTCTCGTAAAGCTCACAGGTCAATAGACTCGCCGTACCTTGGGTTGAAGAACCCCCAATGTAGCGCACCAATTAGCCGACAAGGTTCTTAGGGGTCTTTGAGGTAGCAAAGAGGGATAATATGCAGCCAAGTGGTAGAGGGTACGATCACGGGATTACAACATTCAGTCCAGATGGTCGATTGTTTCAGGTTGAGTACGCGAGAGAGTCGGTAAAGCGTGGAACCACCACGGCAGGTCTGAAATTTCGCGATGGCGTCATCTTGGTTGTCGATAAGCGAATTTCAAGTCGATTGATTATTCCTGAATCAATTGAGAAAGTCTACAAAATCGATGATCATATCGGATTCGCAACCTCTGGCCTCGTCGCAGACGCGCGTCAGTTGGTCGATCGAGCCCGAGTACAGTGCCAAATCAACCGAATCACATACAGCGATATGATTCCAGTCGACTCTCTGGCCAAGCGGATTTGTGACTTCAAGCAATCCTTCACCCAATACGGCGGCTCACGTCCGTTCGGTACTGCATTGTTGATTGCAGGAGTCGATGACAATGGCCTTCATCTCTATGAGACGGACCCTTCAGGTGCATACCAGTCCTATCATGCTGGGGCCATTGGCCGAGGCCGAAGTGCAGTCATTGATTACTTTGAGAACAACTGGAAGCCCAACATGACCCTCAATGCAGGAATCAAAATGGGTCTTGAGGCACTGCGTGAATCCATTGAAGCCAAACTCAACAAAGAGGCTGTTGAGATTGCAGTCGTCGATGCCTTCGGTTATCGTGTGCTCAGTCGCGAGGAAACGGTGGCTCACATTGACAAATTGAAGCCCGCATATGATGAATGAGGTTGACCATGGTTAGTCTGGATGACGCTGTCGTTGCTCGTTTAGAGAAAGGCGGCAAGCGATACGAGATTTTGGTTGATCCAGAACTTGTTGAGCAGTTCAAAACTGACCCAGAAAGTGTCGATTTAGATGACCTTCTGGCCACCGATGAGATTTGGCACGATGCAAGAGGAGGGGAACGGCCCACGGAGGAAAAAATCCTCTCAACATTTGGGACCACAGGATTGCCCGACTGTGTTCGTGCAATCCTAATCGAAGGATCAATCCAATTGACTACAACTCAACGTCGTCAAATGATTGCAGATAAACGTCAACAAATCATCACTGAGATATCGAGGACTGCGATTGATCCCCGCAGCAAAGCTCCGCATCCTGTAACGCGAATTGAGCTCGCTCTCGACGAACTTCGATGGAACCCAGACCCGTTTCTTTCCGTTACCAGACAGATCAAAGATGCGGTCAAGGTTCTGCGTCCGGTCATCCCCCTTTCATTTGAAACCACAAAATTAGCGTTTCGTGTCTCAGGTTCAGCGTACGGTTCGGTCCATCGCGAAGTTCGAAACGATGTTATCAAAGAGCAGTGGTTGGATAATGGTGACTGGGCTTTCGTGGTTGAGATCCCGGCTGGAATGAAGGGGGAGTACCTTTCCAAGGTCGCAAAAAGAGACCCAAATACCGAGGTTAAAGAATTGAATTAACGCCAAATGGTACACCCCTACGGGGTGGGCAGCGTTAAAGAGGGGAGTTTGGTCGGCGGGCCGGAGTGAATACGATATGAGTGAAGACAGCACCCCCACCGAGCATGACTCGGGTGCTGTGCGGCTCGTCCATCCGGGCGAGCGCATCGGCGCGCACGATGGCGTCGAAGCGGGCCATGGAATCCGTCGACTAAACGGTGAACTAGTAGCCATGCGCATGGGAACCCTGAGAGAAGATGGAAAGACAATCAGTGTCGACCCACTGAGCAGCCGATATGTGCCGAGAGCCGGTGACCTTGTGGTTGGTTACGTGGAAGGCATGACAAACAACATCTGGTTCTTGGATATCGGTGCTTCTTTCAATGCCATCCTCCCAATGAGTCTCGCTCCTTGGAAGGTTGAATTCGGGGCAGTTCGCGAGCACTTGGATGTCGGCGATGCTGTGATTTGTCGAGTTCAAGAAGTCGATGAGACACACTCTGCAGTGGCCACCATGAAAGGCATGGGGCTGCGAAAACTCAAATCAGGTCTCCTGGAGGAGATTCCTCCACACATTATTCCTCAAGTCATTGGAAAGGGTGGAGCAATGCTCCAGTCTCTGAAAAGTCTGGGTCAATCTAGAATGGTCATTGGACAGAATGGTCGTATTTGGTTGGATGGAGAGCATCATGGCATGCGATCGATTCGTGCCGCTCTTGAAGTGATTCGAGAGACCGCACATTTACCTGGTCTGAAAGAGCGTATTGATGCGTTGGTGAATGAGTGAGTGAGAGTTAGGAAGTGAAATTATGGGATATGGAGATTACCAATGCATGGACGAAAATGGCATCCGCGAGGATGGCCGTAAAGCCGATGAGATGCGCCCCGTTGAAATTGAATGTGGTGTGGTTCCCGTCGCAGACGGAAGCGCTTACATCAAGTGGGGTAAGAACGAAGCAATTGCTGCTGTTTATGGGCCAATGGAGGCTCATCCTAGAAAGATTCAACGCCAAGATCGAGCGATCTTGGATGTTCGTTACAATATGGCGCCTTTCAGTACATCCGATCGAATTCGACCCGGATTCAATCGTCGTAGCCGAGAAATCAGTAAGGTGACCAGAGATGCACTGGAAAGTGTCGTCGACTTGGAACTGTATCCACGGAGTAAAATCCGTGTTGAGATTGAGATCATCTGTGCTGAGGCAGGAACTCGATGCTGCGGAATTACCGCAGCAAGTGTTGCTCTAGCCGATGCAGGCATTCCGATGTCTGACATGGTCGTTAGCGTGGCTGCAGGTAAGTGCAATGGAATTGTTTTGATGGATTTGAATAAGCCCGAGGACAACTATGGTGAGGCTGACTTGCCAATGGGAATTCTGCCCATGACAGATGAGTTGGTATTCTTGCAAATGGATGGCGACCTCAGCATGGAAGAATTTCAGTTGGCTTGGGACTACAACATGAAGGCGGCCCATGAGGTGCATGCCATCATGGTTGAAGCCTTGCAAAAGCGATATGGAGGTGAATCCTGATGTCAGTACCCATTATTCCTGCATTGCTTCGCCAAAGTTTGGCTGAATTGGCCGCAGATGGCGAACGTCTTGATGGTCGCGAAAAATTCGCTGGACGGGACATCGAAATCGAAATCGATTGTTTGGGCAATGCCGAAGGGTCTTGCCGTGTTCGAATGGGCGACACCATCGTTTTGGCGGGTGTTAAGTTCCAGATTATGACACCTTACCCAGACCGGCCTACTCAAGGTGGACTGATGACTAGTGCGGAAATCCGCCCTGTATGTGGTCCCAACTGGGAACCGGGCCCTCCATCCGAAGAGAGTATCGAGATGGGTCGTGTTGTTGATCGAGGCATTCGTGAATCCGGTTGTATCGACACCAACGAACTTTGTATCTTACCAGGAGAGAAAGCATGGCAAGTCATCCTGGACTTGTTTGCAGTCAGTGACGATGGTAATTTGTTTGACGCTTTCGCTCTCGCAGCCATTGCTGCACTGCGGACAGCAACAGTTCCAGCAGAGCGATTCGATGTTGGTGAGGATTACAAGTTGGGTGTATCAGGTACCCCGATTATGTGTTCCTACCAGAAGGTTGGAGGTCGCTTTGTGTACGATGCGACCAAGCGAGAGGAATTGGGTGGCGATGAGCGTATTCACATCACACTCGGGGATGAAGGTCATGTTCATTCACTCCAGAAGGGTCTAAGAGGAATATTCACCGCCGACGAATTCAGCGAGATTATGGATGCCGCTCAAACTCGGTGTGCTGAACTGAGAGAAATCATTCACAAATTGGAGGAATCACAATGAGCAAGAGAACACAAAAGACAGGTGCAACAGCACGTTTTGGTAGCCGATATGGTGTCAGTGTACGGCGTCGTGCTGGTGCTGCAATTTCCAAGGTCAAGCGCTCTTACACTTGCCCTGTATGTCAATATCAGAAGGTCAGGCGACAAGCCAGTGGTATCTGGCATTGCAAGAAGTGCGACCACACCTTTGCTGGTGGCGTATGGGAGCCATTTACCCGCGCTAGTGACGCCAACAACAGAATCATCAGACGTGGTCTTGAAGGTGCAACAGCAACCGATATGGCCGTCATTGCGTCACAGAAAGCCATCGAATACGAGCGTGCTCAATCGGAGGCTGAAAGCGGTGATGAAGAAGAGTGAGCCCTGGGTCGCATCGATCCGGATTGCGGATCATAATTCACAATCTCTAATCGCAAGTTTGGCTTGCGAGGAAGTCGTAAGCCAATACCGAGATGATGGGACTCTCGATATCTTCATTGAGGGGAAAAGCGCATCTGATTTACGTGCGAAATTCAACTCAACAATGCGCTCACTAAGAGCTGCAAGTGAAATTTTGGAAACCATAGGTGATTGAATGTCTACAGTACCACTTGAGCAAATCGTCCAAGAATTGCAATTGGTTGCGCAGCAACTTGTTTCAGTTCAAACACAGATTCGTGAACTACAAACTACGATTGACCATTTATCCAATCAATCGGAGGGTAAATCAGTATACCAACAAGTGGGGCCATTATTGGTTCAAGTTGATGATATAGAGGCGCTGCAACAGAGTCTTTCAGAAACCTGCTCACAACTGGCCAGTCATGCGGAAAATTTGGAGCAGAAGGAAAATGAATTGCGAACTTCGTATGAGTTAGCAGTCAAGCAATTTGAATCTCAATAGGTGGTGATTTGACGCCATCGCGTAATGATGATCTTGATGGCCTAAACCTGTGGATTTCGTCCGCAATCCAGCGTGGTGCCATCGCCATCCTCACCCATCGAAATGGAGACATGGATACGGTGGGATCTGCATGTGCGATGGCCAACATCATTGGCTCACCCGCCAGAGCGTGCGGCATCCATCTATCGACCATTGCTCGAGCCATGGTCAAAAAAACCCATTCGGACTTCATGGTAATCGATTCAGAAAAAATCGCTTGGCCTCGAAATTTAGGTGGTGTCATCATAGTCGATGCAGCAGGCCCAAGTCAAGTGGGTATCGAACTTCCAGATGTTCCCAAGTGTATCATTGATCATCATTCAGCCGGTGAGCCATTTGAATTGAATGTGGGCGACCTATACATCAATTGGAATACCAATTCGACCGCTGAAATCATCTTCCAATGGGCCGAATCCGTAGATGGTGAGCGGATTGATGCGGCATCTCGTCAATTGCTACTGGCTGGAATCGTTACCGATACAGGCCGATTCCGTCACGCAAATGCCGATGCACTATTGGCAGCAGGAAGATTGGCTTCGGCAGACGAAATTGAGTTCAGTGAATTTATAGAAGAAATGGAATCGGTCGAACTCAATACGTCACAACGCGTTGCAATCGCTAAGGCTCTTTCACGTGTCGAAACACTAGACACGGGTCGGTGGTTTTTATCACACACGCGTGCAGGTACCAACGAAGGTATCGTTGCCCGTTCACTCATTTCTGCCGGGGCCGATATCGCCTTGGTTTGTCGGCGACAACATGGTCAAACTCGACTAACAGCCAGAGCAACGGCAAAGTCGACAGCTGCTGGACTTCACCTTGGCGAAATGATGGAAAGAATGGTCCAGCGCAGTGGTGGTGAAGGAGGTGGGCATGCAGGTGCCGCCGGATGGACCGGGGACATCGACGAAACCGATGCGCGTTCAGGTTTTATCGCCATCCTCATGGACAATCAGGAGATGGTTCGATGAATCCGGTAACGATTGTCAACCAAATTCGGTCTGGTGAACGTACCGGATATACAAGCACTGAACCACATGATTTACTCTTAATTTGTGAGCAAGCACTTGGACAAGGAGATACTGAAATCGCAGAAATGTTCTATACAGAATTGAACACAATTGAGCAATCCATCTACCAATTTCGAGTGGCTCAATTGGGCAATGATGCTGAAATGGCTCAAGCGCATCTGACAACCGCCTTGCAAAATAGCCGAACTCGAGAACTACGCGATCATTTGTTAGAGGCACGAATTCGGATGGAATGGGGAATTTTGCGAGCCAGTATCGGAGAACATGAGCAAGCAGGAGTCGATTTGCGCTGGGCTATGGAGCGACTTGGAGCACTTTCCGAGGGCCATCGCTGGCACGGTCTATGCATCCTGAACATGGCCAAATGGCATCAAAACAGGGGGGAACTGGGAATGGCTCTCGCCATGCATTCCGAGATATCCAGAAATGGTCCACATCACATCGAGATTATTGCTGTCTCTCGGAGAAATGCTGCTGAATTGCTAATTGCAAAAAATCATATTCAATCAGCGCTCCGAAATCTGTGGATTTCACATCATGGATTTCGTCAAACAGATATGTTGGATGCTGCCATCGAATCGGGGTTACATTGGGTTGATATCGGGTTATCAAACGTTAGCCTACAAGCACAAAGTATGGATGATGCAGTGCATAATGCTGCACCGCGTTCAGTTGGCGACCCTTTGCCAAAACCAGCCATTCACCCAGATGATCTAAGCATCATGGTCAATTGGTTAAATGAACAAAAACTCGATGAGATTGGCGAATCTTTGGTTTCTGAAGCTCAAGAACGACTCCAATCATAGTTTGAGAATAACTTCAGTTCATCAAGACTCCATGCCAAAGGGTCTGGGGCTGTCAAGCACCATCCAACTTCCTCAATATTGGGGTCCAAAGATTCCCACGATATTGGGGTCGCCTCTTCATCAATCACAATCCATACCACGTCGCCCCCACCTTCCGCTAAATTACTGGCAACTTTGATTGCCGTTCCAAGCAATCCGGTTTCCTCGTAAACCTCTCGAAGAGCAGCAATTTCACTGGTCTCACCCGACTCGACCCATCCTCCTGGCAGTTCCCAGCCGCGCTCTACATGACGAACCATCAACCAGCAGGCTTCCTCATCTTCGATTGAAACGGGTGGGTGGTCGGCGGGTGTTACCCAAGCGACAACCCATGACTTCATTTTCGCACCTCAAGGGATAATGACCTCGTCATCTTGGTCCAAGCCACTTTTCGCTTGTTGCATATACTCTATTGCCCAATCTTCACCCCGAGTCACCAAACGCCTCGATAAGAAAAATGCGGCTGAATGTTGACCATTGTTCAGCATCGCTTGTAGTTGCAACTCTTCAGGATTCAAATCATCCTGATTTTCTACTACAATGTCTTCAATTGGAGCGGTTTCGACAAATTCTAATGCCAACGATTGCATTCGTTGCAAGAACTGATCGCGTGCCTGAATGGTCGGTTGTGTCCAAGGAGTTGACTTTAGGGTCTCAAACCGCAGTTCAATGCGAGCACGATATGAATCTCGCACATCGAGGTGAGGTGCCTGTGTTTGGGCTTGGTCATAGCACAACCAAGCTTCATCAAATGCTTCTCGTCGCTCATGTGCCCTCCCCAGATGTACCCACATTTCGAAATTTTGTGGACGATTTGCAACCAACATCCTAGCGAGTGGGATACAAAGATCATCTCCGTTCGATTGCCAGAGTCTTTCGACACGGCGTCCAAACAAAACATTGCATCGAGGATCCGATAAATCCAATGTAGAGAATCGATTTGAGAATAATTCAGTCGATTGTTGGTCAAGTGAAGCATGCCAGATATCGGGGTCAAGGTGGTCTGTGGAAAGTGCAGCTTCGAGTAATTCTCGACCGACTTCGGATATCGAAACTCCCTCGAGTTGAGATAAATGCTCAGGGTCGCGACCTAAAACAGTAAACAAGTCTGTCAAAAGTGCTCGAAGTCCAATTTCATCATGCAAAATTTGTTTGATATCAGCCAGAACTCTCCAATTATCCGGGTGCGTAAAATCGTGCAAAAGAGCTTGCCTCGCGTTTTGTTCGGCCCAGTTGGTATTTTCAATCTGGCGATTAGGGTCACTTTCTGCTAACTTGAGAAATTTTTTGGCTTGAGATCGATATCTGTCACCCAAACTTCTACGAGGGTGTTGCAACGAGCCTGCTAAGCCTTCCCTCAATTGATCACCTATTGGACAGAAATGTACGGAGATGTGTCTTCATCGGGTGAAATTGTGGCATCATAACCAATTTTCCCTGTGGTGCCATCTGCATTACGCGATGGGTCCAAACTGCTGCCTTTTTGTCCTGACATAATCAGTGTATCTCGGTCGGGTTGCCAACGAGTCATCATGGCCCACTCGACGCGTACAGGATCACTAACATCGATGTCTTTGTCGACGATGGTCACCATCTTCATACTTCGATGGCCTGCGAGAGCCGCTTCGATTGCCTTTCTTCCATCCTCAGGCGAACTGGGTGTAATGCTAACCACGGCAGACAACCACCCACATCCACCCTCAGTCATGTGGACATCATGGCACTCAGTGACTGCAGCAACGGCAGTTTTGATTGTCGGTGCCCTCGGTAGACCCATCAGTGCCTTGTGCTCTGCTTCGGCAGGTATCAATGCGTGGAAAATGGGATTTTTTCGATGTTGAATTGATCGAATTTTGAATACAGGTTCAATTCTTTCATCGTCGAGGGTGCCTGTGATGTCAACATATGGAGCTTCTAGATCATCCTCGAGTGTGATTTCTGCACACATGGCATACTCAGCATTGGCTGGTACTGCAATTCCATTGGCCAGTTCAACGAGGGGTAGGGGGGCTCCGTAAAACTTCGAGTGCAATGTGTTCGCAACCGTTAATTCGTCAATGTGTTCGTCAAATGACATCGCAGCGGCGAGTAGAACAACGGGGTCACAACCATTCACGATCGCAATGGGAACCGTTTCATCACGAGAGCGAGCAGTATCGACCATTGTTCTCAGGTGTCGAGGAACCAGTCGAGCAACCACGTGAGATTCGTCGCGTAGAAATTGTCGATGGAAAGATACGTTTCGTTGGCCTTGATATTCGGCAATTACGATGCTTGCGGACATGTATCGACCACGATCTTCACGGTAATGGTGAGGGATGGGCAATTGAGTCATATCGACGGGTTCAATCGAATGCTCCAGCACTGGTCCTGAATCTACAACGACTGGATCTGATGGATTCTGCATGGCCCAACCTAGAATATCGATCAATTCTCCGGGCTCGACATCGAGTACGGCGCACAAGCGATCGCGCGCAAGTACATTGAGTGCAGCACGATGCCCGGGTGCTTCGAGAATATCCGACAAAATCATGTCATGATTGAGATTCTTCGACAGATCAAACAACCCGTGGATACAGGATAGTGCTTCTTGTGGAATGTGTGCACCGGCGAGGTGGTCACGGAAGGCCATACCCTCTTCCGGTCGAGTCAACCGTATGATAATTAGGGGTGATTGAACCAAAATACGTCACGACGTCATCTGATTCACACCCGTCACGCTCATATATGGAGGGTCAGTCGCCGGGTTGCTCCGTAGGAGAGGTACTCACATGGGTCGTGGATTGTTCTCGGGTCCGAAAATGAAATCGGACCGTCTAAAGTTTCGCTGGAAGGATCGGGGATTCAAGAAGCGCCAAGAGAAGCGTCGACAAGGTGGTGTGTTGAAGCACGACCCACTTCAAGGCAGTGCACAAGCCAAAGGCATCGTCGTGGAAAAGGTTGGTGTCGAAGCCAAGCAACCCAATTCAGGTATCCGTAAAGCAGTCAAAATCAGTTTGATTCGCAGTGGTAACAAATTGACAGCATTCGCTCCAGGTGACGGTGCTATCAATTTCATCGATGAACACGATGAAGTGATGGTTGAAGGAATCGGAGGGCGAATGGGTCGTTCATACGGTGACATTCCTGGAATTCGTTACAAGGTCATCCAAGTTAATGGTGTGTCATTAGACGAAATGGTTCGTGGCCGTAAAGAAAAGCCGGTGCGCTGAGGTGTAATCATGTCTGATGAAGAAGTCGTAGAAGAAGAATCAGCGCCCGCGTCAATGCATTTGGTTGCCGATGATATCAGCCCAATCGCAGGTATTGGTACCCTTGTATTTGGTAAGTGGGATTCAACCGAGGTCACCTGCCAAGATCCTGGCATATCTCCATACATCAATCTCCGAACCGTCGGCACACCCCATTCTGGTGGTCGACATGCCAATGCGTGGATGGGCAAGGCGAAACTGAGTGTTATTGAGCGTTTCATTAACGGTCTAATGCGTACCGGTCGCAATGGTGGAAAGAAAAAGTATGCAGCCAAAGCGTTTGAAGAAGCATTGGATGTCATTCACGAGCGTACCAAAGAAAACCCATTGCAAATTTTTGTGGATGCCATAACCCATTCAGCACCAATGGAAGAAGTCACACGGATTAAATTCGGAGCGGTTTCACAACCAAAGGCTGTAGACAGCGCACCCAGTCGTCGATTGGACGTTGCCATTCGTAATCTGTGCAAGGGGAGTCTCGCTTCTACATTCAAGTCTACGAGGACGCTGAAGGACGGAATCGTCAGTGAAATCATGAAGGCAAAAGACGGTGATGTCGCCTCATTTGCGGTTGGTAAGAAGGAAGAACTCCATCGAATCGCCGCATCTGCACGATGATTCCCTCACATGCGTGTACATCCGCCCTCAATAGGCGGTTTTATCTACCCTATTCAGGTCGCCGCAAACCTAGGTGTACACCATGGGCCGAAAGGAAGACAACATTGCAAAGGCAACAGAAGTCATGCACATTCGAGAGCAAATTCGAAATCTCTGTATTGCTGCACATATTGATCACGGAAAAACGACGCTATCGGATAACCTCATCGCCGGTGCAGGCATGATGTCAGAGGATTTGGCGGGGAAATCACGTGTTTTAGATTTCGACGAGCAGGAGTCTGCCCGAGGAATTACGATTAACGCTGCCAGTGCATCAATGGTACACAGCGTAGAAGGCACAGATTATCTGATCAACCTCATCGATACACCAGGTCACGTTGATTTCGGTGGTGACGTTACTCGGGCCATGCGTGCTGTTGATGGATGTTTTATCCTAACTTGTGCAGTTGAAGGGGCCATGCCTCAAACTGAAACCGTGGTTCGTCAGGCTTTGAAAGAGAAAGTGAAACCCATCTTATTCATCAACAAGGTAGATCGATTAATCAACGAATTGCAGGTTACGCCCGAAGATATGATGGCTCGATTCGAAAAGCAAATCACTCATGTGAACAAACTAATCAAGCAATTTGCGCCAAAGGAATACAAGAAAGAATGGCAAGTCAGTGTAATGGACGGTACTGTTGCATTTGGTTCGGCTTACCACAATTGGGGCATTACGATCCCATACATGCAGAAATCAGGCGTCAATTTCACTCAGATTTTCGAATACTGTCACAACGAACAGCAGCGCGAACTCGCCAAGAAGGCTCCCGTTCACGAAGTACTGCTTGATATGGCCGTAACCAAGTTGCCCAACCCGGTTCAAGCCCAGTCATACAGGATTCCCAACATTTGGACTGGAGAAATGGATTCAAAGGAAGGCAAGGCCATGCTGGCCTGTGACCCCGATGGGACGCTTGCAATGATGATTACAAAAATCTGGATGGATCCACATGCTGGTGAAGTTGCTGTTGGTCGAATTTACTCTGGTTCAATCAATCATGGTGAGACTGTTTGGGCCATTGGTGCAAGCAAGGCAGAACGTGTCCAACAAGTGAGCATGATGGTGGGTGGCGATCGAATTTCAGTCCCCAAGGTGGTTGCTGGTAACATTGCAGCGGTTACCGGTATTCGCTCTGCGGCCGCAGGTGTTACAGTCACAACCGACAAGGAATTGATTCCATACGAAGCCATTCGGCATTATTCAGAACCAGTGGTTACCGTTGCAGTCGAACCTCAATCGATGAAAGACCTACCGAAGTTCATTGACGCACTGCGCAGTCTGGCCAAAGCCGATGCATCTCTCCAGGTGACAACCAATCAAGAAACCGGTGAAGCTTTGCTTGCGGGTATGGGAGAGTTGCACCTTGAAATCACGACTTACCGTATTGAGGAAGAGCAGAACATCAAGGTCAAGGTTAGTGAACCGATTGTTGTTTACCGCGAAGCGATTAACGGAAACAATGTAGGCAATGCATTTGAAGGCAAATCTCCGAATCGGCACAATCGATTCTACATCGAAGTTGAAATGCTACCACAGAATGTCATTGATGCTTTGCGTGCTGGAGATTTCCGTGATGGAACCATCCGCTCGAAGGATCAAAAAGAGGTCGGAGACCAGTTTGCGGAATTGGGCATGGACAAAGACATGATGCGCAAAGGATATGCCATCAATGGAACCAACGTGTTCATCAATGGTACCAAGGGTATTCAGGGCCTACACGAAACTCGTGAATTGCTGATTGAAGGATTCAATGAAGTCTGTAAATCCGGACCGCTGGCAGGAGAACCCGCGATGGGGATGCTTGTTCGTCTCACTGATGCTAAATTGCACGAAGAT